>Ga0272441_10000090_pt1 | contig 194479 bp, 176 predicted proteins | sample SSMProp6N_FD_193582 | JGI IMG/M metagenome (GOLD analysis project Ga0272441, IMG submission 193582) | Marine sediment archaeal communities from Little Sippewissett salt marsh, Falmouth, MA, United States - SSM-Prop-6N | ecosystem: Environmental > Aquatic > Marine > Wetlands > Sediment ...
CCAGCCGGAAAACTCATATCCGGTCTCTGCCACGGCCGTCAGTGTCACTGTTTCTCCTTCGGCATACTCGCTCCTGTCCGGATCTTTTAACACCGTTCCGGCTCCTGAAACGGTCACCGTCAGCGTATACTGAGCGGGAACTCCCGACTCGGTGACCGTAATTATCGCAGAAGCCGTGCCGGTCGCACCCTGATCGTCGGTTACCGTCAGCACCGCTGTAAACGTCCCGCTCTTCTCATAGGTATTACTCACAATCTGACCGCTTCCGACCGTGCCGTCGCCAAAGTCCCAGTCGTAGGAAACTATGCCGCCGTCGGGATCTATTGAGCCGCTCGCATCAAAATCCACCGCCAGCGGCGCTTCGCCTGAAATCGAAGATGTTGCGAAATCCGCTGTGGGCGTATCATTATCCGGAACAACTTCACCGTCTTCGGGAACGATCGGATATTGCGCGTTGAAAAAATAATCTATCACGGCGGTATGGGCCGGTGCGTTGTTGTTTGCATCATGATTGCCCACATAAGGACCGATCGCTGTTACCGTCAGTGCATAATTAAACGTTCCGACTACCGTCCAGTCCATACCGTTGGCAGAATACGACTCGGTCCACTGGTTGCCGGTGCGTTCCACTTTCAGGTACAAAGGGACTCCTACATAAATCCGTTGAGCGACCAGGGAGGTGGATATTCCATTGATTGTGCCTGAGGCAAACACCCACGTCGATCCGTTGCTAAAAAAATCAAACCGAAGCCAGTGATCTTCGCTTTCTTCGATGATGATCCCCTGGTCCTGGTATTTTTCCACAACCGGTGAATCAAATTTTACCTCCACGGCAAAATCCGTGTCAGGCGCCGGTTGCAGCAGGCGGGTGGCGTTGTTGCCGTTCCATGGATCGTGAGATATGCCGGCAGGCACGGAAAACAGCAGTTTCGCATCTCCGGTTCCGGCACCCTCGATCATGACGGCCGCATCCCCCCACGGATCCACCAGGGTCCACAAGTCCGCATTCAGATTGTTCGCATTAAAATCGTCTGAAACGACAGCATCCACCGGCGGTGAAGCACTTTGCACAAAATCGGCGAAAACCGTGCAATCATCTGTCATCACCAGCACGGCCGGGCTATCGGTGCCTGTCACGTCCCCGCTCCAGCCGGAAAACTCATATCCGGTCTCTGCCACGGCCGTCAGTGTCACTGTTTCTCCTTCGGCATACTCGCTCCTGTCCGGATCTTTTAACACCGTTCCGGCTCCTGAAACGGTCACCGTCAGCGTGTACGGGGTGGAAGCTCCCGACTCGGTGACCGTAATTATCGCAGAAGCCGTGCCGGTCGCACCCTGATCGTCGGTTACCGTCAGCACTGCGGTAAACGTCCCGATCTGCTCGTAGGTATGGCTCACAATCTGACCGCTTCCGACCGTGCCGTCGCCAAAGTCCCAGTCGTAGGAAACTATGCCGCCGTCGGGATCTGTTGAGCCGCTCGCATCAAAATCCACCGCCAGCGGCGCTTCGCCTGAAATCGAAGATGTTGTGAAATCCGCTGTAGGAATTTGATTGATATCCGCATCCGGTCCGGCTGAAAAATTCTGAACCACTTCAGCTTGTGTCAACGCACGATTATAAACGGCAGCCAGGTGGAGCTCTCCCAACCAGGGACGATCCAGCGTCAGTTCGTTACCGATCGCTATGGGGTAACCCGAATCCCAACCGGAAAAATCTCCCCCTGTCACTGTATTTTCACTTTCAACCGCGTCTACATAAATTTTCGCATTTCCTGACGCATCCCGTGTATAAACGACATGTGTAAGCTGCGTCGTTGCCGCTCCGGAGGTTGTTGTCAGGGAAGGAGCGCCGTTGGCATTTGTGTCGGTCGTGCGCAGCCGCATATCGAATACATCTGAAGGGTGATCGCCCCACAGGCCCTGGCCGAAAGTAAAATTTCGGTAATAGGGATCTTTCGAAAGCGAAATGATTCGTGCCGGACCGTCCTGAATCGTATTTGCGGGTTTCAGCCAGGCTTCAACGGTTATCTCATTCGTTGATCGACATGCCTCGACAACCTTTTTTGCAGCGGTTGAAGAGGAAATAATGGTAGGAGATGATATGGACAGCCCGTAAGGCACCCACAGTACGTCTTCGCTGTTTTCCACAGTCAGGTTCAGGGGAATTCCGACGCCGGACTCATCGTTTACAATATTTCCACTGCCTTCATCAAACAAATACAACACCTGTAATCCATCCACAACTCGTTGTTGAGCGAATGCGGCAGACAACAATATAAAGTTGATGATAACGCATAATGTCAGAGCATAATTTTTTGTTATTTTTGACATATAAGTCCCCGATTGGACTCAAGATCGCTTTAGAGTTTGCGGTTGGTTTTTGGCGTTTCTTCAAACCACGGATTAGATCGTACCTGAGCTCATGCATACGCAAATGGAGATGCATTATATCTTTACGATGTTCTTCATATGTTCATTTTTGACAGTTGATCTTCTCGGAATAACAATTACATAATTGTACTCGCAATTTACTAAACCCTGTCAAGATCTGCAGTTATGCCCATCCCCACCAGCATATTTTGAATCTCTTCTTCATACGCCGGATTCATGACGTAAATCTTATCCTGCCGACGGTCTTTCAGCGCCTCCGGTGGAACAATCAAATGCCCGGTTCCAGGAACATACCGTCCCTGTTTGTTCGGATTGATATCCACCACGCAGTCAATAAAACCTGAATCGACAAGGTTTAAAAAGGTCACCCCTTTTGAGCCGGCGCCCCAGACAACGGCCCGCTGGTTCCGGTCATGAAGGTTTTCAATTTCACGTTGCCGGCGGGCCAGCATGTCTTCAAATTTTTTCGAAAACATCGCCGCATGATCGGTCAGATCCGATGGTTTTTTTCCCCGTTCATCACGTTTTTTCCCCGGATCTGTCATGACCGACGCTTCCAGGCTGACAAACTGGCCGTTGAACCGTTCCCGCACGTCGTTTATCGAAAAGCCCGCGGAGGCAAACAGGTTCGAAAGGGATGCAGAACTGAAATACGAAACATGTTCATAAATAATGTCCCAGATGCTCATGCCTTTAAGAATAAAGGCGGCGTCAGGCACTTCAAAATAAACCGCGGCTTCAGGACGTCTGCTTAACGTACAAGCGAGGGTGCTGACAAATTCAAACGGGTTTTCCACATGTTCCAGAACGTGCCGGCAGCAGACCAGATCGGCCGTTAAATGCGCATATTCCGGAGAATAGAAATCCCTGACAAATGAAATATCCGTCTTGTATGTCTGACGGTCAGGCTCATAACTCGGATCAAAGCCGGTTCCCCGGTTCTCACCATTTTCGCAAAGAAGCGACAAAAAATCCCCTTTCCCGCAGCCGATTTCGATGATGTCTTTGTTATAGAGCTGATAACGTCGGATTAACTCTTTGGCGAGATCTTCGGCATAGGATTGAAATCGCGGGGAAAAATGCAGTGAGTTTTCATATACTTCACTGTATTCCATTAACATCGGATTGAACCGTCGATTGAATATATGGTCGCAGTGGTTGCAAAATCCCAGTTCGATGTCGCCTCTTGGCGCATTTACCGCATCTTCGCGGGACTTCCACAGGATATTGCAGTGCACCGGCACGTTGCGAATATTCAGAAACGACCGGATATCGTCATTTCCGCATACCGGGCATGCACCTGCAGGTAACTGCGTGATTGGATCCATTCGTTTCGGAAAAGGGGCTATGGCATCACCTCCGGAAGGTAAATGGTTTTGTTTATGAACGTCACAAAGCGACAATCTCGGGATAAAGATCCATCTGCGACAGCTCACGACGGATTTCGTCCTCATACACCGGGTTCATGAGAATAACCAGGTCCGGCCGGTATTTCGCCAGTTCCTGCGGACCGATGATCCGCTGGCCGGTTCCGGCCATGTAGCAGCCCTGCCGATAGGGATTGATGTCCACGACACATTCTATTTCCTCGTATACTCCAAGCGTCGTGAGAAATGAAACCGCTTTTGAACCGGAACCCCAGAGCACCGCCTTTCGAGCGTCTGACCGGATCCGGCGAATCCGTTGCTGCCACTGCCGCCGTTTTTCCCGATATATGCGATCAAATCCGTCGCGATACCGTTTCAAAGCACTCATGTCATCTTCCAGCGGAAACATCGCGGCAGCGTCACCGTCACGGGGACGGGCCTCGATCATCAGATACTGGCTGCTGTAGGCGGTCGTAAGATCGATGACATCGAAACCGCATTTGCGAAACAGGCGGGCCAGCGATCCGGGACTGAAATAGGAGCAGTGTTCGTAGTAAATGTCTTCGAACGCACAGTCTTTGAGAATCCGCGTTACATCCGGCACCTGGAAAAATACGACCGTATCTGAACCGTCGTTCAGGGTTTTTCGGATCATACGGACAAATTCGTGCGTCTGAGAAATATGTTCCAGCGTCATCTTGCAGATGATAAAATCGCCCTTATAACCGCAATATGTTTCCGAATAAAAATCGCTGATAAATTCTATATCGACTGCATTGGCGGACGGATTCCGATCGCTTCGGAATCCCGGATCAAACCCCGTACCCCGGTTACCACCCAACTCGCAGACCAGGGTCAGGAACTCCCCTTTACCACATCCGATTTCGATGATGTGCTTACCGTAAAGTTGATGGCGCTGGATCAACCGCTCGGCAAGCTCTCGCTGAAAAGCGTTGAATGTCGCCGAAAACCCCTGAGTTTCCTCATATTTTTCCGAATACTCGGTCAGTCCGGGATCAAAGGCCGTATTGGCGATAAAGCCGCACTGCTCACAAAAGGAAAGCTGGATATCGCCTGTGGGGTATGCCATGGCCTCTTCACGGCTCGAAAGGAGGATGCAACTGTTGGCCGGCACGGATGTAAGCCGATGAAACGGTGTCATGAAACCATCCAGACAATTTCTGCAACCCAGGTCTTCGGCTGCGCGTGTGTCTGCCGGTTTGTCAGGCCCTGAAGCACGAGGTTTCAAAACGTTTTCCCTTTCAGATTGTAACGTTGTGTCAAACGATTCTGGGGTCGGGGATGGGGATGATAAACCGGCCGCCCCGCTGTTGATATTGTTCCTGCTGCTGCATAATTTCATCGGCGAAATTCCATGCAAGAATCAGCAGGTAATCCGGCATTTTTTCGAGGATCTGTTCGGTTCCGTAAATGGGCAGGTGTTTTCCGGGCATGAATTTTCCATGTTTGTACGTATTGCGGTCAACGACAAAATCGATAAACTCTTCGCCGATGCCGACATAATTGATCAGGGTGCTTCCCTTGGCGGCGGCCCCGTAAGCGGCAATCGTCTTCCCCTCTTCTTTGAGCCGGGTCTGCAGTTCCAATAACGATGTCCGGACCCCTTCAACCTTTTGCGCAAAATCGCGGTAATAGCTCAATTGGTTGATGCTGCGATTGGATTCTTCTTCGAGCAGCGACCGGACCGATGCTGCCCGGTTTTCCTTTTTCTCCGCATACAGCCGCAATGAACCGCCATGGATCGAAAGTTGCCTGATATCGTTAATGAACAGGCCATACCGCCTGAACAGATGATTCAGCGCCGTCACTGAAAAATAGCACAGGTGCTCGTGATAGATGGTGTCGAACTCGCAGTGATCAATCAGGTCCCTGACATAGGGCACCTCGATAACAACCACACCGTCGTCCTTGAGCAGGCAGCTGATCCCCTCTACAAAACCGTTGGTATCCTTGACATGCGCCAGAACATTGTTGGCGTGGATAATATCGGCCCGCAAGCCCTGCTTTCTCAAATCCTGTGCCAGTTCTACAGTAAAAAACGTATTCAGTGTCGGAACACCTTTTTTCCGTGCTTCCGAAGCCGGCCCATCGGCAGGATCCACCCCCAGAACGGGAATCCCCTTTTCGACATAATTTTTCAGCAGATAACCGTCATTGCTCGCCAGTTCAACCACCAGACTTTCTGCCGAAAGGCGTCGCGAATCAATCAGCTCCATGACATTATCGCGCGAATGTTTCAAAAGCGCCGGTAAAAAAGAGGAATAATACGGGTAATCGTCGCAGAAAAGCAGCTCGGGCTGAACGGTTTCCAGTATCTGAACCAGACTGCAGCGGGGGCAGTATGCCACCTCAAGCGGGAAAAACGGTTCCGGTCCATCAAGCTGTTCTTTTGTCAACAGGCGATCGGCCAGGGGCGTTCGGCCCAGATCCAGAAATTTATAAAGATCCGAAGCGCCGCATGAACGGCATGTCGGCATCGAGTGATTCATCATTCCTCCTGCAATTTGTGCGTTATATACAAAATTATTGGCTCCAGCGAAGTGATTCGTCCAGCCGGTCTTCTTCGATCAACTTCTTGATGTGGCCGATCCGCTGATACGTGGGCCCCTCAAACGCTTCCAGGGTCAGACCGATCTGTCGATACGACTCATACAGCTGCCGGGCGCCTTTACGCGCGTTCCATTGGGGAGTAAAGTCCGGCAGGATGGACGGCAGTTTGCTGCAATCGACCCGATAGCATCGGGTATCGGGCCCGGCATCTTCTGCAAATTCAACGCGACACCCCGGAACCGTTTCCTTAACGATTTCGGCGATCTCGCGTATGCGATAATTTTCGCTGTTGATGCCCACGTTGAACGCCTGATTGTGAACCCGTTCCAGAGGTGCGTGAAGTATCGCGATAAATGCCCTGCAGACATCTTCGACATGAACGATCGGCCGCCAGGGAGTTCCGTCACTTTTCAAATATACCAGGCCGGTCGTATAGGCCCATGCAACGAGATTATTGAGCACCAGATCGAAACGAATTCTCGGCGAAAGACCATATACGGTCGAGTTTCTCAGAAATGTCGGGCTGAAGTTGTCATCTGCAAGTACAGAAACATTCTGTTCCACCCTGACCTTTGCTCTGCCGTAAGCCGTTACCGGGTTGAATGAAGATTCCTCGTTTACCATGTTTTCACCGGCCGAACCATAATTGCTGCACGAAGAAGAAAAAATATAACGTCGGATACCGACCTCTTTAGCCAGTTCGGCCAGACGGACCGATGCAATATGATTGATTTCATCGGTCAGGACAGGGTTCAGATCACCCAAAGGGTCATTGGAAAGTCCTGCCAGATGGAGCAGGGCATCATACCCCTTCAAGTCATCCGCCTCGACATCCCGGATGTCTTTTCTGATCAGCGGAATGCGCGGCAGGCCGTCTCCGTAAGTGCACCGCCGATACAGATCGCTGTCGAGGCCGACGACTTCATGACCTTGCGCAATTAACATGGGAACCAGAACCGTTCCGATATATCCCTGAGATCCTGTAACCAGCAATTTCATCATGTCACCCCCATATTTTCCATGGTGCGTTTCCCGTATTCCATGATGTTTCCAGAAGATGTTTCTCCCTCAACGTATCCATGCACTGCCAGTAGGAAACATGCTTGTACGCCATCAACTGGCCGTCCGAAGCCAGTCTTTCCATCGGCCCTCTCTCCCACTGGGTATCGTCACCGTCTATATAATCAAACACTTCGGGCTCGAGCACAAAAAACCCACCGTTGATCCAGCCTTCACCGATCTGGGGTTTTTCCGTAAATTCGGTGATGGCATCGCCTTCCAATTGGATATGACCGTATCGCGCAGGCGGTCTGACAGCTGTCAGGGTAGCCAGTTTACCATGTGAACGATGAAAAGAGAGAAGCTTATCGATATCAATATCCGCCACGCCGTCTCCCCACGTCAGCATGAATGTTTCATTGTCTACATAAGGCATGATTCGCTTGATTCGCCCGCCGGTCATGGTATGAAGGCCCGTATCGATCAGCTGAACAGTCCAGTCGACTCGGTCTCCGTTGGTTTCATGTTGCCGTATTTCTCCGGTTTTCAGATTTATGGTAAGGTCATCACACAACGTGCAGTAATCCCGCATGTATTTCTTTATGTATTCCCCTTTGTACCCTAATGCCACGATAAAATTATTGAACCCCTGGCAGGCATAAATTTTCATGATATGCCATAGAATCGGTTTTCCTCCGATGTCCACCATCGGTTTCGGTTTGATCTCGGTTTCCTCCGCCAACCGTGTGCCAAACCCACCGGCAAGTATTCCGACTTTCATTTTCTTCTCCCTGGTTTAATAGGTTATATAGCTCCGCTCTCTCGGTTACATAAAATTTTCCGAGTCTGGAGATGTTGATCATACATCCGTAGATTGTCTTTAAAAGAGAATCACCGCATTTGAGACAACCATCATCGTTTCACTGCGGTTGTAGATTTCTCTTTTTTTCAATGCTGATTTCATTCAAATAACAGTCGGAAATATTGCAAAAGGAACGTCTCTGAAAAAAGCAAAGCATTTAGATGATACACGGCAAAAACAGGACATCCGCCGCATCATCTCAGGAAAAATTTTAGACTATTTTTTCAAATATTTGATATAAACTGAATTGGGGAAACGCTTAATTTATCATTTAAAAACAATGATTTTAAGGATGAAAAACCACTGAAATCGGGAGCAAAACGTTAAAAATTCGTGCTTTGTGGAATAAATATTCCGTCGTAATGACTTACCCGTAAAGACTCTTGAATCAAAAATTCCACCAGGGACAGTTGATGGGAAGTCAACTCTTTGAACTGCAGGCCCCTCCGTCGCATAAATGACGTTCTGAAGTAAAACCGGTCTCCCATTTCAAAATCCGAAATATTGACATACGGCACTCCGGATAAGAAAACACGCGATTCACCGGCCAGAATGTTCAGCTTAAAGGACTCTGTCAGAGGTTCTCCGTTGGGGATATATCTAAACGCCAGGCCGCCCCTGCCGATATCCAGCAATGTTCCCAGTTTTTCACCCGATCCGCACGTTACAACACAAAACTGCCCAACCGGAACTCTCACTCGAGGCTGGCGCCGACGTTCAAACAGATCTTTTTGTATGCTTTCATCCATAATCTCTCATCTTATCTGGTTTGAGATAGAATGGTTAACCACTTTAACATCAACCGATATCGCCGAAAACAGTTCCGGTTGACGGTTTATCTATAAAAGCTGCCCTACGCTCCATTCCGCTTCTTCGCTGCCCACCGGATCTTCGGTCTTCGATGATATCATCCTGAACCTGCCTGCGTTCGCTGCCGGTTCGACGTTCGAGGCATTTTCGTCTGTCATACCTACGCTCTTTTCCGGATCTTTTCTCCGGCAGGTAAATTGTGTACATGAAGTCACGCTGATCGAAACCCGAACGTCTGCCGCCGTTATCTTGCATAAGTTTCACCTGAGAAGGGGCTCATGATCATTATAAGTGGGTTGTCATGGATTGCCTCTACCGCCTGTTTCGCCTCAACCCCACATACCCGAAAATCCCGATACAAAGTAAAATCATAAAGGTTGTCGGGTTAATGCGCATCTCCGTAGCTTCGGAGTGAGAATCCGGTGCATCGGGAGACGTGTTTTCATGAAAGCGATCATCGGTTTGTTTCGATGTGGATGTGGAACCCTCAGCTGTCTGAGGTTCCGAACCTTCAGAAGCATGCGCTTCTGCATGAACGCTTCCTGAAATGCCGTTCAACCATACCGCCGGTAAAAAAAATGTCTCCGGCAATTCAGGTAAAACCGACACGGATATCACTGAAAAAAATATTAAACATAAGGATTTCATCTCTTATCCCGACCCATCGGTGGAAAGGAGTTGTAGCGTGTTTTGCGTTTATGATTTGAAAACTTGAATATGAAAGACTGATAGTGATTTTCCCGAAGAAATTGATAAAACATATCGGGTGTATGTTTTATACATAGTACACTACCGCACGGGGCTCAATCGGGGTTTCCCTTATTTACGCCGGGCAAAAATCTTAATCCGCGTTTCAGAATTCAACAGAAATACGAAATAAACACCTGACTGTCACAGGGGGAAAGGAACATGCATGGAAATGTGGAGAAACGTTCAGGCGACAGGGCAATACGACATGCGGAAGACCTGAAAAAAATTACCGGGCCGGCGGGATACCCCGCCGGATTCAATCGGATATTTTTTCGATGATATACAGCCCGACCAGGCAATGGCCTTCAAACCGGCTCTCTTTGCATGGAGTAATATGAGCGATTCTGGTTTTGATCACATCGGGCGGATCATAGGAATCGGCTGGGCAGTATTTCATCTCGATGACATCCCCAGGCTTGATGTGGTTCAATACCTCGGAATCTTCCCGAACCAGAAGCCCCAATCCTTTTGAGGATATGTCCCGGAGTTTGAACTGGTAACTGGACGGTAACCCGGGGGACGAAAACTGCACGCTGTAATAGCGGTCGACAATCTGCCTGGAGACCTTCCGTTTTTCAGAAAGGTCGCGAAGGGAGTTTTGATCGTTCATGAAGCCGGCCTGTTATGTTAGTGGTTGAAATTTCGTTTTTAACGAATTTTACCATCAATTATCTGAAAAATTTACCATAACATAATACAGCCTCGGGAAAAAGACAAAAACGAAGATCCTGGAATCACGTTTTTTTTAACAAAATAGTATGGAATTCAAGATGCAGTTGTTTTGAACCCTTTCAGATTCCGTCACGTCGAAAACAAACACTGTCTTCACTCAAAGGACCTCACCGGCACCGGAGCGAGACAGCTTTGTTTCCTGATGATTTCATGAATTAACGGGTGATCAGAGGCTTCCCATACCGTTTTCTCAATTCGGTCTTCATGATTTTTCCCGAACCGGTTTTGGGCATATCGTCCACAAATTCGACATATTTGGGCACCTTGAAGCGGGCCAGACCGTTGCGGCAATAAACGACCAGATCCTTTTCGGTGAGTTCGGCATCGGCTTTCGGGGTGACCAGGGCCTTGGGCACTTCGCCCCAGCGTTTGTCCGGTACGGCGATGACGGCACATTCCTTGACGGCGGAATGGGTGTAAAGAAAATTCTCTATTTCCACGGATGCAATATTTTCTCCGCTCCGGATGATGATATCCTTGGAGCGGTCCACAATAAAGATATAACCCTCGCTGTCGACATTGGCCAGATCTCCCGTGTAGAAGTATCCGTCTTTTACAGCTTTCCGGGTTTCTTCGGGGAGTTTCCAGTACCCTTTCATCACGTTGTCTCCCCGAACGATAATTTCCCCGACGGTCTCACCGTCCCAGGGCACATCCCGGCCCTTTTTATCCACCACCCGTATATCGACGCCCACTACCTCCAGACCGGTACGGGTGATGTATTCGGTTTTCTTCTCATCCGGTTCATTTTTCAGGATGTCTTTCAAGGGGCCTGCGGTCAACAGCGGGCAGGTTTCTGTCATGCCGTAACCGGACATGTACCGGCACCCGAACTTTTCCATCATTCGTTTGGCATTGGCCGGGGACATGGGAGCACCGCCTACCATGATCATTTCCAGAGCGGAAAGATCGAACTGGTCAAAATTGACCATTTCCAGGATACAGTTGATCATGGTCGGGACCATCACGGCCTGGGTCACCTTTTCATCCTGAAGGGTCTGAAGTACGGCCTTGGGCCTGAACTGGCGCATCATGACGTGGCTTCCGCCCTGCCAGGTGACCGCCCAGACAAAAAACGCATCGGCGATATGAAACAGCGGAGCGATATGCAGCCACACCGTCCGGTCCTGCAGATTAAATGTAATGATTGTTGTCAATGCATTGACATAGACATTTCTGTGGGTGAGCATGACCCCTTTGGGCCGACCGGTGGTCCCGCTGGTATAATACAGATTCAGCAGATCGTTTTCGTCTTCCGGATCACAGATGGTTTCCTGTGGGGACGACATTTCAACCAGGTTTTCATAGGTACCTGTGATCCAATCCTCATCATCGGGCCCTTCGGCGATATAAAAATATTTGACGGTCTTGAGCGATGTTCTGAACCGATCGACCTTGTCCTTGAAATCCGAATGGAAAACAATGGCTTCGGCTTCAGCGTCATTGAGGATATATGCGTATTCATCCGGAGAGATCAGGACGTTGAGCGGCAGCAGCACTTTCCCGGCCTGGGCCGCCCCATAGTAAAGTTCGAAATACCGGTACGAATTGTAATCCATCACCGCCACGCGTGCACCGGTTGTCAGGTCCAGATCCAATGCCGCATTTGCCAGTTGATTGACGCGGTGTTTCACCTGAGCATATGTTAATCGAATATGTCCGTCTACAACGGCTGTTTTGTCCGGATAAAGTTTCACCGCACGTTTTAAAATTCGATTGGGGGTCATCGGTACCTGCATGGAGCCTGTATTCCTTTCCTTATCATATTTTTTTCTATAATCCGGCTGTTACTGCATTTTGATACTATGATTTCATGCCGGTCTTTGTTCAACCGATTTTTACACGCTGAAAGGCGTGAGTTTTCAATCACCATCAAAGCCTGTTCACATAATAAATTCAAATAATATTTTATGAATCTCAATCAGCGGATTTATATCAAATAGCATCAAATTGCAAGTCTCTTAGGGCATCGCCAAAAAATAACTGCGCGGTGATTACGCTGAATTTTCGGAGTCCTTCAGGCTCGAACCTGTTCGTGTGCAACGCGTATCAAAACGTGCATACGGGTTGTATGCGCGCTTTGGTGCAACGCTGAAGACGGACAGGCAAGCGAATTTACGAGACTCCGAAAAAACAGGTACTGCCGTGAAATTTATTTTTGCCGAAGCCCTGATTACAAAAAAAAAACCAACCGGGGCATGACGCGGCGTTGACGCCATGAAATGCACTGAGGGACACAGCGTGGTCATATTAAGATCGGGGTTGTCGCTTCGGTATCGAAATCTTTCGTTTTTCGGGGTCCGGATGCCGGCGGAAAAAAATGGCGGTATGTCCGATCATTCCGACCGTTTCACAACCGGTTTCGTTCTGTATCCGTTCGCATAATTGTTTTTTCTGTTCTTTTTCCTTGTATTCATTGAACTTGATTTTTATCAATTCATGAACCATGAGCGCCTCGTTCACAGATTTAACCAGAGAAGGACTGACACCGCTCTGCCCAACAATCACAACCGGTTTCAGCCCGTGAGCAAGGCCTCTTAAATATTTTTTCTGGAATCCCGCCAGTTTTTCCACAATTTCCTCCATTTTTTTGTACGAACTTTACGGCATTATTACAAAAAATTGCCGTTACCGGCAACGGTTTAACGACAGCCCCTCTGATACCTTTTTTTACCGGGTTCTGCAACACTTTGATGGACGATATTTCAAACGAATACCAACGACATTCCCGTACTTTTTTATGGGCTTGGTTCCAACGTCGGCCATATTTTCGTAAATTTAACTGCGGTGTCCCGCCCGTTCCCGGCATACGACATCGCGTGATCCGGGGAAGCCGGGAATGGGCGGGACGGAGCCTGCAATAACGTGGTTGAAGATATAATCAATCCCCCTTTTATGATATCGGTCAAAAAAAAAGACAAAAACAATTTAATATTGACAAAAGCCCTATTACTTATTAGAAATATTGAAAAATTTTAAATCGAACAGGTGCTCGAACAGCTTAATAGGGAATCCCGTGAAATTCGGGAGCGGGCCCGCCGCCGTAATCGGGAACGATATCTTTGACGAACGCCACTGGGATCAGCATCATTCCCGGGAAGGCAAAAGAAATCGGATGATCCGAAAGCCGGAAAACCTGCCTGACGTTGTATCGCTCTGTCGTGGATCACAGGATTATTATTGCTACCCGTCCGGAAAAAATATTTTTTTATTTCCTTCACCGTAAAAATCCACCCTGTTCAGACACAGCGGCACTTCGTCCCGGCAGCAATTCCGCTTTTATTTATATCCGTTCCCATCAGGCCGATCCCGTCCCGTCAGCTTATAAGGGCCGAGGCCCTAACCACGACACCGGGTGCAGAGCGTTCATTAATTTAATAAGGAGGACCAGCTTTTGAGAAGGCTTTGGGTTGTATTATTTTTAGCCGTATGGATCGGGTTTCAGGCACATCCGGTCCAGGGCCGGGACCTGAGCACACAACTGCAGACCCCCGTTAGGCAGGCGGTCAAGACCCGTCAGAATACGCAGAAAGCCGCGGATAAATGGGCGGAAGAAAAATCAAATCTGGAAGCCGAGTTTCGAATGCTTCAAAAGGAAAACGAGGCGCTGGAACTGAAGCACCGGGAATTAACTGAAAAAGTAAGCGGCGGACGAGAAAAAGTTGCATCACTCGAACGTCAAATTCAGCAGATAAACCGAATATCCGATGAACTGGCGCCGTTTTTAAACGATATCATGGTCCGTTATGCCGAACACGGCCGGCAGGATCTTCCGTTTCTTCCGGAGGAACGTCACCATAGGATCCAAAACCTGCGAGATATGCTGAAAGACGAATCCGTCACCGTCGCCGAAAAATACCGCAGACTGATGGAAGCCCTGCTCATCGAGGCTGAATACGGCAATACAGTAGAAGTGTACCGGGAAAAAATCGATCTGAACGGTGCCCGTCTCCTGGCTGATATTTTCAGACTGGGAAAACTGTCCCTGTTCTGCCGGTCTCTGGATCATCAGATCACCGGATTTTACGATCCGCCCAATCGAAAATGGCAGCCGTTTCCCGCCCGATACAATCCGGCCGTTGATTCGGCAATTGAGATCGGTTCAAAACGCAGAGCAGTGGATCTGATATCGCTGCCGATCGGAAAGGTTCTCGTCAAATGAAATCATGGTTCATGATCTTTTCAACCGTCTTCGTTTTGGCCGTCCCGTTTTATCCCGCGTCTGCCGAAGACATGCGTGCCGTTGCTCTGGCAACACGGCAAACGCAGGATGCTGTTTTGAAAAAAGCCGAAAGCGAACGCAAACAGGCTCAGCAGGAAGCCGAGAAAAGCCGTCAACGCATCCTTGCGGACAAAACCGCCCTGACGGCTGAAATCAAACGACTCAAATCCGCCAATCAATCGTTGAAACAAACCAACAAACAGCTGGAAAAGACCGGTTCCCAACTTCAGGTCAATGAAAAACAGGCCCGATCACGGCTGAATGAAGCGGCCGCTATGATAAAAGAACTCACGGGATTTATCCGGACCACGGCCAAAGATCTCGACACGTTGCTGGACCAGAGCCATCAGACAGCCTTTGATCCCGGACGTCGCCTCATACTGAAACCGATTCTGGAGGATGCCGCTTTTCCCGGAATGGACGATATCCGGCAAATGACGGACCTGCTGTTTGATGAAATCCGCCGATCCGGCGAGGTTCGGATTCAGCAGGGCCCCATCGTCGACCGGTCCGGGCATGAAACCACCGCCGACATCCTGGCCCTGGGCAACTTCACGGCGGCTTATCGGCTTGAAAATGAAACGGGCTTTCTGATTTATTCGGATAAAAGCAACCGGTTTTTTGCCCTGTCCAAACTGCCTCCGGCCGGAATCCGAAAAAATATCAACCGCTACATGAATGGAACTGCCGAAGACGTATACATGGACATTTCCCGCGGAGCGGCACTCCGGCAGCTGACCCATCGATTAAGCCTGGTGGATCATATATGGAAAGGCGGTCCGATTGTGTGGCCGATTCTCGTTATTGCCGTCATCGCATTTTTTATTATCCTTGAACGATTCTGGGTGCTGGGCCGAATGGACATCAATGCCGATGTGCTGATGGGCAGGATAAAATCCCTGATTTCTACCGGGAACTGGTTGGAAATTCCGGAACTCTGCGCCGCTGTCAAAAAAAAGCCCGTTCCCAGGGTCCTTCTGGCCGGGATCGAATGCCGGCATATGGCCCGGCCGGACATGGAAAACGTGCTTCAGGAAACCATTCTGAGAGAAATTTCGCGTCTGGAGCGATTCATGTCCACCCTGGGCATGCTGGCAACCGTTTCTCCCCTGCTGGGACTGCTGGGGACCGTTACCGGCATGATCAATACGTTCCATGTCATCACATATTACGGCACCGGAGATCCGCGCATGATGTCCGGCGGCATCAGCGAAGCGCTTGTGACCACCATGCTGGGGCTGGCCGTAGCCATTCCCATTATGCTGTGCCATACGATTCTGGGCCGTAAAACAGAAAAAATCATCGGGCAGATGGAAGAAAAAGCGGTTTCCCTGACCAATGTAATATTTAAAACCGGACATGCGGCATGACATATATGCTGGAACACACCCTGTACCGGATCTCTGAAAACATCCTGTCGGGCGGTATCGTCATGATACCGTTGATGCTGGTCTCGGTGGTCATGTGGGTGCTGATTATCCACAAAGCTTTTTATTTCAGACGCCTTCGGCAAAAAAACATCAGCCGGAAAACCGCCGGAGAATATGTCCGTCAAAACCGGACACCGGACCCGGACCGATACCGCGGCATCACCAGTCATTTTGTCCGGGAATTCATTAAACGCCGCAGCGGTGACCGAACAACGGATCAATTCATACTGGACGAAACCGTCATGCGTATCGTGGCCATGCTGGACCGGTACCTGTCGGCCATCGGGGTACTGGCCGGCGTTGCTCCGCTTCTGGGCCTGCTGGGAACCGTCATCGGCATGATGACGACGTTTGACATCATTTCCGTTTACGGGACCGGAAATGCAAGGGCCATGGCGGGCGGAATCTCGGAAGCCCTGATCACCACCCAGACCGGACTGCTGGTGGCCATTCCCGGCATTTACATGAAAACGTTTCTCACCCGTCGGGCGGAAAATTTGAAACAGCAGATCTCCGCCCTGGGCATCTACCTGAAACGGTTTGTGTAGAGGACTGAGTCTTGAGGACTGAGGACTGAGTGCTGAGGGGAAAGTAGGTAGTAGGTTGGTGCGCTGGGTATGGGGCTGGAATAGCTGGTGGCTGGTGGACAAACCCGGGTATCTCGCAATGCTGTAGGGGCGACCGGCGGGCGCCCTCTTGATAGAGGCACAAGACGGACAAACCTTGCAGAGGCCTTCGCTCGGGCGTAGGGGCGGACCCCCCGTGACCGCCCAACCGAAAAATCGAGCAAGGCCAAAAACAAATTCAGAAAACACAGCTTCAGGGCACTGAGACTCACGACTCTCGACTGAAGACTCACGACTCTCGACCGTAAAAGGATCATGACATGCTGAACATTACAGCCGCCCGGCGGGCCAAGAAACAAAGCGTCGAGCTGAACATCGCACCGTTGATCGATATGGTGTTCATTCTCCTGATTTTTTTTCTGGTGACCACCAGTTTCGTCAAGGAAACCGGAGTGGAAATCAACCGCCCGACCGCTTCGACGGCCGTCAGTAAAGACAAGGCCGGCATTCTGATCGGCATCACCGATGACAACCGTGTGTTCATGGGCAACCGGGAAATCGATCCCCGGGCCGTCAGGGCCCATGTGGAACGGGCCATAGCGGAAAATCCCGAAGGTCAGGTCATCATCGTGGCGGACAAATCCAGCAATACCGGAATGGTCATTCAGGTCATGGACGGTTGCCGCATCGCCGGAGCGGAAAATGTCTCTCTGGCCGCCGGCCTGCCCACCGGACAGGGGGCATAAGGTACATGAACGATTTTCAGGCACAGGCATCGATAACCACCGCTTCGAAAGCGCCGGACCGATTGTCATGGGAGAATTGTTCACGATGGTTGGGGGCGATCATCCTGGCAGTTTTTATTAATGCCGTGCTGTTCAGCATCATCCCGAGTCTTATCAGCGAAGTGCCCGATCGCGGCACTGTGGGAGAATCCCTCCAGGCAGTCAACTTCATCCGCATGACACCACCGGAAAAGCCGCCGGAGCCCAAAAAACCGCCGGAAAAGGACATTCAGCCCCCCAAAAAACCGGCACCTCAGGCGTTACGGACGAAAATTCCCCGACAGGCACCCGATATTCTGAAGCATCCCGCCCTTCAATTTGAAATCAACCCGAAGCTTCCGGCCGGTCCGGTCGGCATCGCCCCGCTCTCAATCGCCATGGTGGATATCGGGCCCCCCCCCATGAAAGACGCCTATGAAATCGGTGAAATTGACCGGCCGCTCACGCCGGTGTCAAAAATGCCGCCGCTCTATCCCCTTCGCGCCAAACGAATGGGCATCGAGGGATGGGTGAAGGTCGGATTTCTGGTAACGGAGACCGGTCTGGTGGATCAAATTAAGATCATCGATTCTCACCCTGAAACTATTTTTGATCGGACGGTCATGCAGTGCGTATCGACCTGGCGGTTTTCTCCGGGAACGGTTCAGGGCGTTCCGGTCAAAACCCGGGCCATAACCACGGTAAAATTCACGTTGGAAAACTGATGCATATCTCCATGGTAAAAATCAAACTGCCCATCATCCTGCTTATAGCATTCTGGGTCCTGGCCCCGGCAGGAGATACGAGGATTGCTGCGGGAGAACCCTCCGAGTCTCTTCCCTACGGGGTCAACCTGACCCTGCACAAAGCGCAGAAATTCATCGAAAGCAGCCAAATTCCAAAGGCGATCGAGCTCCTGGAAACCTCTCTGACCCGTCACAAGTCCGGTTATGACCATTATCTGGTACATTTTACCCTGGGCAACTGCTGCATGCTCGAAAAGCGTCTGCCCGAAGCGCTGGTGCATTATCAGGCCAGTTTGAAACTAAAGGAAGATTTTCCGGAGGCCTGGCTGAATCTGGCCAAATGTTTTTATGATTCCGCCAAATTTGCCGATGCAGGCAGATGTTTTATCCGGGCATATGACACAGCGGAATCCGGTCAGGCGTTAACCCTTTATTATGCGGGCCTGTCATGGCTTCAGGCAAAAGAACCCCGCAAAGCCTCAGATATTCTGCAGAAACTGATTGACACCCACGACACGGCCGATCCGCATTTTGATTGGAAAGAAGCCCTGGTTCAGGCATATATTGACTCGGACAGACCCCGAAACGCCCTGCCGTATATCGAAGAATTGTCTGAAAAAACAACCGGCAAAAAAAAGAAACAATGGCAGGAAATCCGACTGTTTCAGTACATGTCGCTGCAGATGAATGACCGCGCAAAAACATATGCCGGATTTCTGGTCAAAGAATACCCTCTGCAATCCAAATGGTGGAAAATCCTGGCACAAATGCATCTGACCGAACACGACTATGAATCCGGACTGACGACATTCACGGTCTACAGCTTCCTGGCACCCCTGAATGAAGAGGAAATGCTGCTGATGGCAGAACTCAATACCGCGGTGGACATCCCAGTCCAGGCGGCAGAATGGTATGAGCGCCTGAATCAAAAAGAACCGGATCTGGACACCACCTGCCGTCTGGCCCAGTGTTACCTGAACCTGCATGACAGCCCCAGAGCCCTGGAAACCGTTCAAAACGCACAAAAGCGCTACGACTCAAAAAAGCTGAACATGCTGAAAGGGCAGATACTTTTTGAAATGAAGCGCTATGCCGAAGCGATGACGGCATTTGAATCCATTACCGCATCCCATCCGGATCAGGGAGATGCCTGGCTGATGATGGGCTATGCCGCGTTCAATGCCGAACAATTTCAAAAAGCCAAAACCGCCTTCAACCGCGCTTCAACTTTTACATCCCACCGGGCGACCGCAAAACGGTTCCTGAAACAGCTGGAGGCCATTATCCATCGGAAGGGATAGGTGTGAATATAAAATCAACCGCCCGCTTCGCTCGAGACGCAGAGAACGCAGAGCCACGAAACGGCGATTCGGAGCTCTGCGTTCTCTGTACCTCGAGTGAGCAAGGCGAACGGGTGTAAAAAAAAGGGCTTGGTTCTAACTTCGGCCATATTGTCGTAAATTTAACTGCGGAGTGCCGCCCGTTCCCGGCGCATGACATTGCGTGATCCGGGGGAAAGAGGCCGGGGCCATGAAGCGTTAAGAAGCGCAAACTGTTTGAGGCACGCCGAGTTTTTGCGCTTTAGCTTCATGGCACCGGCATCCCCCGGATCGCACCGTCAAAGCCGGGAATGGGCGGGACGGAGCCGGCAACAACGTGGCCAAAGATATAATCAAGCCCGAAAAAAAAGATCCGCGGCAAAAAAATGCAACCAAAACGGCTAATACGCTTCCACCCGGGCGGCTGCACCGCTGATCAGCGCATTGAAGGCCATTTCCAGAACGTCCGGCATATCCTCCTTGAATTCAATGGATTTCAAAGAGTCAAGCGGTCTTCCGGCCATATCCTCGGCCATGGCATGACACCAGGACTCAAACGCTCCCAGATCCTTGATCAAACCGTTTTCATAATCATCACTGACGGCAAACGCCGCTTCGATGAACTCCGCATAGCGGGGAATTAAAAGCAACTCTTCCAGAATGCTCACGACACGGCTCTTATCCCGGATACAATCGCACACTTCTCCGTACACCAGACCGTAGGGACTCAAGCGTCTCTCCTTAAGGCGCTGAAATACATGCCGGTCAGGCGTCAGCCCGTTCTGGCGGCACACGGCCTCCTGAACCCCTTTGTAAACAGCCCGGGCGATGAGTTCCCCCAGTTTGCAATGCCCGCCGGCATTGTCCAGCCGCACGCCCGTACCCTGCGCCACCAGAATATTGTCCGTTCCGGTACCCGTGGCCGGGTAGTGAAGCGGATGGTATGAGCTGCGGATATCCATGTCTTCCAATGCGGCGGTTTTGCCCTCGGTGGCGCTGATGATGGCCCGGGTCATGGCACGCGGCGTCAATTTCATATTGGGCAGAAGAACGATATTAATCGTTCCGGGTTCATAATAATTTCCGGTGTCTTTAGACATGCAAACGGCATTGGAACAGACCCCGGCGGTTACCAGGGCCGTAATTTTCATATCCCGGAATGTTTCCTGCTGAATCGACACATGATCCATATCCGCGCCCGTAAACAGAAATGACGAGGTATCCGGGTCTTTTCCGATCACGTTGTAAAAATGGTTTCGGATCGTATCGATCCCCTGTTTGTGTCCCATGGCCCAGCTGGGCGGGGGTGAATAATGATTTCCGACCGTTTTCACCCTGCGTTTTTCGCCTTCCAGGGTCGACACAACCGTCAAAGGCCGGTTGAAATCGATGATCAGGGTTTTATGAACAAAATCATGCATGTGGCTGTAGGCGATACGGGCCGATTCAATATAATCCGGATCCAGATTAAGGGGACGGGATTGATAGATGCCGTCGGATATCACCTGAGTGGACGGGTCCATAAACTCATCCGCATATATCACGGAAGACAGCCATGCAACGAAATAACCGGAGTGAACTCCCGGCCGGCAGGTCAGATCGCACGGGAAATAGAATACCATACCGTTTTTGACGGCATCGACATCCCGCCATCCGGGTTTACTGAAAAACGCGGCGGCAACGTCCCGGTCCCCACCGCATCCGTAAATGACTTCAGGGTTAAATGCCTGCCACTCCTCGAGAGACACAGTGACCACATTTCCGGTTTTATTCAATTTCGGAGCAATACCGCCGGCAGCCCGGATCATGTCGTTCTGAAAGGAATCATCGCCCGGGGTCATGACACGATCCCGGCCCATGAGACGGATCACCCGTTTCCGCTTTTCCGGGGGGATATGATCGACCTTTTGACGGATCAACGACATATCCTTCTGAATATGGGTTACGATCGCTTCTGCCTCAGCGGATTCTTCAAATATATTTCCCAGCAGTCGAATGGTGTCAAAACTGCCGGAAATGGAACCGGCGTCCAGGCAGACCAGCGGAAATTTATCCTGCTGAAAGGCTTCCACTACCCTGCTCTGGAGCGTCGAACAAAACACGATATCGGGTTTGGCGGCTTTGACACGTTCCACATTCGGATTGAAAAAACCGCCGACCACGTCCTTTGAGTCCGCTCCCGGCAGGCAGGCATCATGAAAGGTGACAGCCTGCACCGAATCCGCAGCCCCCAGGCTGAATATGATTTCGGTGATCCCCGGCACCAGAGACACCGCCCGCACCGGTTTCCGGGCAACGGTAATCTGCCGGCCCAAGCTGTCCGTAAACGTCACCGGCCCGGCAAATGCCGGGACAGACGTGAGACACAGAAAACAAACTACGATGCCCCGGATTATAATACTTTGAATCCGTTCGGATTTTTTCTCTGAATGCATGGCGCTCCTCTCATAAAAGGTCTGCACTAAAGATGTCTAAAAATTCCGGCTTTAATGTTTTCAAGATGGGGCTTGATTATATCTTCGGCCACGTTATTGCCGGCTCCGTCCCGCCCATTCCCGGCTTCGCCGGCGTGATCCGGGGGATGCCGGGAACGGGCGGGACTCCGCAGTTAAATTTACGAAAATATGGCCGACGTTAGAATCAAACCCGGGCAATGTGCAAAATTAATAATCATATCGCAAAGAAACGAAAAACCGTCTACCCGGCATGGGATAACCCTTTGCGTGAGCGTAATCCGTATCAAACAGGTTCTGGATGTCCCCTTTCAAGGTCAACCCGCCCCACTTGCCGACTTCAATGATTTTTTTACTGAGACTCAGGTTGGCAACGGTAAAACCGCCAAGTTCAATAACAGGACCGATCCAGGGCGACGATTCCCAGTCATTGATTTTCCTTTTGCCGGTATAGGCAAAATTAATATAACCTGAAAACCCTTCATGATCAGAAATTCTCACACCATACGCGGCATTCATTTTATTCGTATACGTCAGATCTTCACCGGTATCCTCATCTTCATATTTCGTCAGATATACAAAATTCAGATAGGGTTTCAGTTCGATGTTCCAATTCAGGAGATACCCGATATCCACATTGATTTCACCTTCGAAGCCGGTTACGCAGGCTTCTCCGATATTTTCCCAGGTCTTGATTGCTCCCGGCTTGGCAACCGATTCGATTTTGTCTTCAAAATCCGTATAAAACCATGTCAGGCTTCCATTAAGTGTTTCATAACATACGTCCACTCCCCCTTCATACGTACGACTTTCTTCCGGTTTCAGGTCAGGATTCCCTATATATTGAGTCCCCCCGCTGTTATAATTCGCGGCCATCTGCTCGGCATCCGGCATGACAAAGGCTTCCCCGTAATTCAGGCGAATTTTCAAAAACTCCATGGGCAGCCAGGCCAGACCAATATTGGGAATCACACTCTGGTCATCCTCGGTTCGGCCTGCGGGTTCTTTGACTTCAACCTCATAGGTGTCATAGCGAAGACCTCCGGAAACGATCAGTCGATCATCATAAAATTTGCCTTTGGCCAGAAGAAATCCGGCAATATCATCAAATTCTGATTTTTGCGGCGGCCAGGGTGTCGTATCGATATCGTAATTAATCCAGTCGGTTCCCGCCGTCACGAGAAATCGATCCCAATCTGCGCTGATCTGCGCCTGAGCACCCTGAAAATCGGTATTTTTAACATACGGTATTCCATCATCCCAAAAATCCGGATTACTCGCAACCGGATCAAAACTTTCGCTGTCATTCGTTCCATCAAAAAATCTGACCTTCCAGGTCAGGGGCAACGTCATCGAACCACCATCATACATCACATCAACAGATTGATTCTTTTTATTCGTATAATCATCCAGATCATTGAGGCTCAAGTAATTCGGCGTCCCCTGATGGTCCACCTTGTACCCGGTGAATATGGCTCCGATCCGGTTTCCGGGGATCAGTTCATACCCGATATTCATGCTGTAACAATCTTTTCGGTCATACCCCGTATTGAAATAGGTCTGACCGGCAACCGTATCATAATCATCTGCCGTGGATGTGGTCACACTGCCCGATATATCCACTCGATCTATTTTACCCGCAAGTCCGCCGCTGATTTCTTCAACGCCGAAGCTACCCAACGTTCCCTCGGCAAAAAGATGAGGATCTTCTTTTCCCTGGCGGGTAATGACGTTGATCACCCCTCCCACAGCTGCCGAACCATACTGAACCGCTCCAGGCCCCCGGATAATCTCGATGCGTTCAATGTTCTTCGTCGTTATCTGGGCTACATTACCGGTACCGGCCCTTCGCCCGTTCAGCAGGATCAGCACATGCCCCTGAAGGTCATTACCATGGGCCTCGGTGCGAAACCCGCGCAATCCAACAGAAGTCAACGCTCCCGGATATTTCTGAATATATCCGATCGCTTTTTCTGCCAGCAGATCGCCCAGGTTCCGGGCCGGCGACAGCATGATTTCCTGTGCACCGATCACCGTCAGATTTGCGGTGATTTCCCTTTTCTTTTCTTTCACACGCCCGGCGGTGACCACCATTTCTTCCATTTTGGATACGGGCTCCCCGGATTCCACCGGTTCAGCAGCCCATCCAGGCTGAGTGAACATAAACATTGCGACCCCTGCCAACACCACCAAATGTTTCTTCATCTCCTTCTCCTTACTCCAAAAATTCCAACGCCATATATTTTAGAACTGACAAAATAGGACCCTTACACCATTTGATTTATTAAAGCTTACGTAAAACCATCCCCTCCCAAAACGCCTCTCTAAACCATTTAAATTTCTAAAATAGTTCATAGTTTTTGCGCCCTGGCGCCTTTGCGTGAGATAAATTTTACAAAACCTTTTTTAACGCTGCCCTCCCAAAAACAAAAATCCCCGGACCGAATACTATCGATCCAGGGATGTCCCTTTTTTATCCTTGAAATCAAACGGCAACGCCTTCCGTCCACGAAAGCACAGCCTATGCATATTCAGGCAGGTCTTCTGACTGACGGATCATCCTACTGGCCGCACCTTCCCATTCACGTGAAGTTAAACAGTGGCACTTTGCGGCGTTCGTCCCCGATCACAGCGGCGGGCCCGTCTCCGATTCAAACGGAGTTCCCTTTTCAGCTCTTTCCGAGCACCTGAATACAGCATTATATAGTAAAACTATTTACAATTTACAATACCTTTTTTAAATCTTTTTGAGCCATACGGAATTAATTCATTTTTTATTATATTGAAATCCTGTCCGTTAAAAATCGTGTACATCGTCCCTTCGGGACTCGGGAAATGGGGGCGGAGCCAACCGGTGGTTAACACCACCGGCCATACGACATTTCCACTTCGTGGAATCTGGTTGACGCTATTGCCGGACTCTAACAGCGACCATCCGCGTAAATCCGCGGCAAAAAAAGCTTAAGGGGTACGAACGCCAATCGCACCCCTTAAGTCAAACACTTCCCAGGCATGGTTTCAGGAAGCGCACAGGAGACTGTAATGATACAAAGCATCATGCTGATTTTTAAGCATCAATTTGCTCAGCAAAAATCATTTCACATTTTTGAGCAAAAAAAACCCCGAACCATATGCAATATGCATGATCCAGGGATATCCCGTTTTTATCCGTGTGATCTACCGGAGGCACTCATTGTCCGCGAAAGCGCAACCGACATATTCAGGCAGGTCTTCTGACTGACGGATCATCCTACTTGCCGCACCTTCCCATTTACATAAAGATAAACAGTGGCACCTTGCGGCGTTCGTCCCCGATCACAGCGGCGGGCCCGTCTCCGATTCAAACGGAGTTCCCTTTTCAGCTCTTTCCGAGCACCTGAATATAAAATAAATATATTTTTATTAATTCTATTTAAAACTTTTATCGATGTCAAGCTATTTTCTTAAAAATAGCATAATCGCTGATTAATAAAACAACTGCCTACTACTAAGACGAGCTGTAAATTTATGTTTCTCTTCCAGCGCCATGCGTATCGCCCCCGGCATATCGTTTCGGCACCAGAGTCACGCGGGGACCGCCCCCCAGGGGGCTTTCATCCACCAGCAACGGGCACCCGTAGGCATTTTCCAGTGTCCGGTATGTCAGCACATCGCCCGGGTTTCCCATGCTGACAACCTTACCGTTTTTCAGCAGCAACAGGCTGTCGCCATACATGGCCGCCAGGTTCACATCGTGCGATACCATGACAATGGTCGTCCCTTTTTCGTATTTGAGTTGTTCCATGAGGTCCATGACGCGTCCCTGGTGAGCGATATCCAGCGAGGCCGTGGGTTCATCCAGAAACAATACCGCCGGTTCCTGGCAGATCGCCCGGGCGATAAACACCCGCTGACGTTCCCCCCCGCTGAGCTGGTGCATCTTTCGATCGGCGAGATGATCGACACCGGTAAATGCAAGGGCCTGCCGCGCCATGTCGGCATCGCGACGGGATACCATCCCCAGCAACCCCTGATGCGGAGAACGTCCCAGCAACACCACCTCACGCACGGTAAACGGAAAATCTCCCGAAATGGTCTGCGGCACAAAGGCAATGGTACGGGCCAGGTTCCTTCGATGATACTGCGACAGCGGACGATTCATCAATGCAATGCGACCGCTCTGCGGTGTTTCGATTCCCGCCAGCAGCTTCATCAGGGTAGTCTTACCGGAACCGTTGGGGCCGATGATGATAAAAAATTCTCCCTGCCGCACCGTAAAGCTCACACCGTCCAATACGGTCTGCCGACCATAAGCATACTGAATGCGATCTGTTTCAATCGATATCATCGTTCGGTCTTTTTCAATAGAAAGATAAACAGCGGTGCCCCGATCATGGCCGTAATCACCCCCACCGGCATTTCCCCCTGCTTCGGAAGCACCCGGGCCAGCAGATCGCACCATACCATGTACGCCCCGCCCCCCATAATACAGGCCGGTACCAGAATCCGATGATCCGGGCCGAACAGCAGCCTGAAAATATGCGGAATCACCAGGCCGACAAACCCGAGAATTCCGCACTGACTGACCGTCACACTGATCATCAGGGATGTGACGATCAACAGCGTCATGGTGATCGCCCGGTCATGGACCCCCATGGTTTTGGCCATCTCCCTTCCCATCAACAAAAGATTCATGGCGTGAGACAGAGCGAACAGCAGAATAAAGCAGGGAGTCAGCACCGCCACAAGGATCAGAATCTGGTTCATTCTGGCCGTTGAGAGATCTCCCATCAGCCAGAACATGATATTATGAAGTCTGGAATCCTGGGTCATGGAAACCAGAAACAGAATGCCCGCCGTGCAGAATGCGTTGACCATGACTCCGGAGAGCAGCAGCGATTCCTTATTCAGAATGGTCTGCCGGGAAGACATCACAATAATCAGAAAAAGCGTGATCATGCTGCCGGTAAACGCTGTCAGACTGACACCCGGAAATCTCGAAAATCCGGCCAGAATGCCGATGATGGCCCCGACGGCCGCCCCTCCGGATATTCCGAGAATATAGGGTTCGGCCAGCGGATTTCTCAAAATCGCCTGAAATACAAGCCCTCCCAGGGAAAGCGCGGCGCCTACCAGAACGGCCAGAAGCACTCTGGGAAACCGAATATTCCATATAATCATTGAAACCATGGGGTCTTCGGAGGACTTCCCGCTCAAAAATTTGGTCAGGGATTCAAAACCGGCACCGGAAGATCCCATGGCAAGCCCCAATACCATGGATATGCCCAGCACAAGTGTCAAACCTGTGGACAAAATCAAAATACGTTTACCGAAGCGGTTTACCTGAAGATTCACTTGCGTCCTCAACCAGTTCAGGATGAATCAATGCCGAAAGCAGTTCCAGCCCGTCTATCAGTCGGGGCGTCGGGCGATCGAAAAGGTCCGAATTCACGACGGCGATACGACCGGATTTAACGGCCGGCAGCTCGGGCCATAAAGACCACTGGGATTTAACGCGTTCGAAATCACGACCTCGCGCCATCGAGGTAATGATCAGAACATCCGGCGCCAGCCCGATCACCTGTTCCATCGAAAAACGTGGGTAGGCCGTTGCCCCTTCAGACAGGTTCCGGCCGCCCGCAATATCTATCAGTTCGTGGGCGAACGTGTCGCTTCCGACAGACACAATCGGCGAAATGCCGATCTGGAAGAACACGTCGGGACGATGGCCAATGCGCGCTACACGTTCTTTGACCGTCCGGATTCGCATCCGCATATCCTGAACCAGCGCCAGGGCCTCGTCCATGGAGTGAAGGAGTTCGCCAATGTCCAGAATGGTTTCCATGACCGTCTCGAGATCCGTGGGATTCACCGCATACACCGGAATGTGGAGCGATTCCAGACTGAGCGCGATTTCCCTTGGATTCCCGTCCTTGACAGCGATGCACAGATCCGGTCGCAGGGCCACGATCTTTTCCAGATCCGGATGAATATAAGACCCCAATCGGGGTACCGTCTGAACCTCCGGCGGATAATTACTGAACCGGGTCACGCCGCATACCCGATGTCCCTGCCCTAAGGCAAACACAATTTCCGTAATACTGGGCGCCAATGCGACCACCCGTTGTACATTCTTCTTCACATCAACCCGTCGTCCCAGTTGATCCGTGACGCAGGCCCCATAGCATAGTGTCGACATCGCCATGCTCGCACCCATATAAAGCACCAAAATCTTTCCTGTCCATAGGCGTCTTACGGCTGATTTGGTTTTGAACGCTTTCGGTTTCCTGTTTCGCAATGACATCGATCGGTTCCCAATTTGAGAAATTCTGACTTAACGATTTTTTTCAAGTTCCAGTAGAAATTTTTATATAAAACAAAAATTCACACCGCCCGCTTCAATCGAAACGCGGAGAGCGCAAAAACCATCTTTGCCCGCCTCTTCGTTCTCTGCGACTCGAGCGGGTAAAACGAACGGGCGTTAAACCGGATACGCCACAGATTTCCTCACGAATCAATGACATCGTGTTGCGTCAAAAATTTCGTAGAATAACAATCTCTCAATTTACCGATTACAATTATGTTGAACACGCAGTGAAATCAAGTAAAATATCCCGTCCCGGCCAAAGCTGAGGTTAAAAAATATTTTCAACCCGGCCGGTAAACGATTTATTTTCTCAAAATAAACCACCGTGTTAAATTGACACCCCAATAACTTTCAGCTATATTTAATAAATATTTTTAAGACCGAGATTCATTTGACAGTTCTCGTTTGGAAACGGCCGGCGTATGTGCCGTTATACCGAATCAAATTTAAAATACCAACAGCTTCAGTGGCAAATTATGAATGAAAAAAACAGCGAACGGCGCAAGGCACCTCGTCATTCCGTCCATATCGAGGGTAGAATTATTACGCCGGAAGCCTCAACACCCATTGCGGTAAAAGAGATAAGCGTCGAAGGCCTTCGCATCGAATCCGCCAGGACCATGGGTTCCGGAACCAATGTCGCAATTTCACTGCAACTTGAGGAAGAGGTTCTGCTTTACGGTACGGTGATCTGGGCGCTGGATTCAGGGCAAAAAAGTCACCGCGCTTATCAGATCGGCATTGAAACCTACGCCATCGTGATCCCTGAAATTAAAGCAATTGCGTTTCCGGAAAAAGCCGAATTGGTTGACAATATTCTGCAGCGAATCCCCAAAAAGGGAACCACCTGAAAAAGTTCTGATTTAAGATGAAGCTTATATTAACCATTTTAGGGCTGCTGTATATGGTTTGTCCCTACGACGCATTCCCTGATTTCTTTGTCGGATGGGGCTGGCTCGACGATCTTGTCATCCTGTTTCTGCTGTGGAGATATGCTTTTTCAGGCAGGCTTCGAAACCCGTTTTTTTTTAAACAACGGTATGGTTCCGGATTCTCATCCGGGTATTCCCAAAATAAAAACTCACAGCAGCAAAGGGATACGTCACACACCCAATCCACCCCGAATGAAAAAGATCCGTATGTTGTACTGGGTGTGGAACGAAACGCATCCATAGAAGAAATCAGAAAAGCATACAAGGAACTGGTTGCCAGATACCATCCGGACAAGGTCAGTCATCTGGGCGACGAATTCAAGGAACTGGCCGAAGAAAAATTCAAACAGATCCAGGAAGCCTACCAGAAACTGTCGGCCAAATAAAACCCCGGGCTTGATTCCAACGTCGGCCATAATTGCGTAAATTTAACTGCGGACCCCCGCCCGTTCCCGGCGGTCGACATGGCGTGATCCGGGGAAGCCGGGAATGGGCAGGACAGAGCCTGCAACAACGCGGCCGAAGATATAATCAAACCCAAAACCCCATTTATCGGGCTGTTGCCCCGATCACCCCCACAATACCGGGTTGTCGTCCAGATGATCGGTCACGGTTCGCCCAATGGCATCCATCTGTTTCAGATCCGCCTGACTCAGTCGGATATCCGCCGCCTTTACATTTTCGATTACCTGTTCCGCGTTCCGCGCACCGGCCACGGCAAACGTATTGGGCTGCGAAATGACCCAGGCCAGTGCCAGCTGAGCCAGGCTTACCTGATACCGTTGAGCTATCGGCTTCAGCTGTTCAAGCGCCTGCAGGACTCGATCGAAATGGTCTTTTTGCATCAACCGATTCCGGAAACGATGATCCCCTTTTTGAAATTTATGACCGGGGCCGAATTTTCCGGTTAAAATCCCCTGCGCCATCGGAGAATAGGCACAAATCGACATGTCATGCTCGACGCACCAGGGCAGCGCATCGGTTTCAACATGACGCCAGAACAATGAATACGGCGGCTGAAAGCAATCAATGCGTCCATATTGAACCGCTTTTTTCAGCTGAGTCAGTGAAAAATTGGACACACCGACGGCCCGTATCTTTCCCTGCTGTTTCAAATCGTTCATGGCCCGCATGGTCTCTTTAACCGGAACAGGTCTGGAACCGAATGACCCCGACGGCCAGTGGATATAATACACATCCATATAATCTGTTTTCAGGTTTTTCAGGCTTCGGTGGCATGCATCGATGACCTGTTCATATCCCAGATGGTTGGGGAACACCTTGTCCGCATAAACCACACGATCGCGGACATTCTGAAGCGCCTCGGCGATATTTCGCTCGGAATGACCGTTCCCATATGCCTCGGCGGTATCAAACATTGTTATGCCGTGCTCATACGCGGTTCGAATCGCCCGCACAATCTCACGGTCGTCGATACCTGCCCACATTTTTTTTCCTGCCTGCCACGTCCCCATGATGATGGGGTGGAGTTGAATATCGGTCAATCCTAAAGTTCTCAGTTGCATAATGTTTACTCCTGAAAAAATAGTACGGGCGGTCATAAGGACCGCCCTGTATTTACTGTATCAATAAAAAGGCATCGCCGGCCACCGTCATATCCAGAGGTATCGGGGTGGTTTCAAAAAAATATACCACAAATCGTTTGACATTTCACATGGTATCTGTTCGATCGAAGGTTGCAGACACATGTCCGCGGGATAATCAGACAAAAATTATGATTTCAAATGGATCGATCCGGAAATAAGTAAGGAATAGAGGGTATAAAGAAGGAGCACCCCTTTCGAGATGCTCCGTTTTGATTCGTTTTGTCAGGATTCCAACCGGGTCACATTCTTGGCTTCCGGTCCTCTGTCACTTTGTTCGATATCAAAGCTGACACGCTCTCCCTGATTCAGGGTCCTGAACCCCGTCATGTTGATGGCAGTGTGATGAACAAAAATGTCCTTTCCTGTTTCCTGTTCAATAAAACCATACCCCTTCTTGTCGTTAAACCACTTCACAATTCCTTCTGCCAAAGCCATAACCTCCTTTTTCAAAATATGTTCTCAAGTAAATATTACAGAAACTCAGGTGGAAACTCCGGCAAAGGAATGGATCCTTCAGAGCACCCCTCCCAAGATTTGCAAACCTAGTTTTTTTCTTAATACATGATAAAAAAGAAATTTTCAATAACGTAATATAAACTTTTTTTACTCTTATGAAAAGGAATAATTTTAAATAAGAGGCTCTTTTTTACATATCAATTCATTTAAAGTCAAAGCTTTCAGGCGATTTCACTCTTCATGTAACTGTAGCCGATTTTTTAAAATTTATTTTGATAAAATAAGACTTTACACGTTATTCAAAGTTCTATATTGTCTATATAAACTCCCTGAATTGAATAGTATCGACATGCACTGCTTTACAAGTAGTATAATATATTATTTCCTTTTTTAACAAAAATAAATCTGGATAAAGGACAAAAAACAAACATTTTCTCATTAAAGAACTCGAACGGCAAGCGATAAAAACGCATTCATTTTATTCTCGAAATCTTTTTCTCACGACATCAGGAAACCGCGATACGGAAGGGACCAGGTCTTATGAAAAAAAATTTGATTGTAGGGATTATGGGCGGGGGGAAGGCATCCCCCGAAGACATCGATGCTGCCTACCGTCTTGGGACTCTGATCGCGAAACAGGGGTGGGTATTGTTAAACGGCGGAAGAAACGCCGGCATCATGGACGCATCCGCCAGAGGCGCCTGGGATGAAGGCGGAATAACCGTAGGCATCTTACCGGACAGAACCTACAACCGGATGTCTGAGTACATAAAAATACCGGTTCTGACCGGAATGGGGGATGCAAGAAACACCATCAATGTGCTGTCCAGTCATATCATCGTCGCATGCCCGGGACAGGCGGGAACCATCTCGGAAGTAGCCCTGGCATTGAAAAATCACAAAAAAGTCATTCTGATGAACTTTGAGACCGGTCCGGTTTTTTCCGACTACATAAAACAGGGGTTGCTCAGCCATGCCGAAACGCCGGAAGAGGTTATAGAACGGATCAACGCCATGGTCGCTTGAAAGGAAAAATCGCTCAGGACGTCTGCTTCGATTGCAGAAAAATGTTTGCGAACTTCAGATCTTCCCGTGTCGTAATTTTGATATTCAACCGACTGCCGGAAATCATTTTGACTTTTTCCCCCAGCCTCTCCAGAAGTGAGGCATCATCGGTCGCCTTGTACCCGGCAATTCGGGCTTGCTCATGGGCGTTTCGAATCAGATCGTAGCGAAACGCCTGCGGCGTCTGTGCCGTCCAGACGCCTGATCTTTCAACGGTTCCCCGTATAAAATGGGATGAATCGACCGATTTCAACGTATCAAATACCGGATTTCCGAGAATACAGGCACCCCATCTGCGGGATGCATCAATGCAGGCGTTAATATGCTCGCATCGCACCAGCGGACGAACCCCGTCATGAATCACGACGATGTCATCGTTTTTGGGGTCTTCCATGGCATTGAGTCCGTTGAGAACGGATTCCTGACGCTCCCTGCCGCCGGCGACACAGAAAACGCGCTTTTTCAGTTTTAGAGACGGCAGAATTTTTTCTCTGCAATAATCCAGATCATTCTCCGGAACCACCAGGTATATATGGCGGATCATGTCACAGGCATCAAATATTTTCAGGGTATGGCCGATTATCGGACATCCATCGATTCGAACATACTGTTTCGGAATCGCCTCCTTCATTCTGCGCCCCCGCCCGGCGGCTACAATCAATGCCAACGCCATTTGTTCACCATTATTTAAGGTACAGGGTATAGGGTACACTGCGCAGGTATGTCTCGGTTATTTGAGATACTTCAGTTCAGCCGGCAGGGGCACCCCTTTACCCATCGTGTCTTCGCCGTAATTAACGCCGGCAAGTATTTTAATGTCCGTCAGTGCCCGTGCATCTCCTTCAAACCGAACCTCGGTGATATTTTCCTTTTGAATCTGCCCTCCGGCCCACTGGATATTGAGCACACTGCCGGCGTCGAATCGACTGGCCCCGAAGCACAGCTCCACCTGGCCGCCGTAATGCTGAACGATCTTTGCCACCAGCAGGCTGGGCCGACAATGAAATCCCAGATTTCTGGGGATATTGACCGTAATGGAATCCCGTTCGATATTTTCGTTCAATATCTGACGGGCAAGCGTTTCACCGTTTTTCAGAAAACGACAGACATAACGCAGGCTGTAATTTATGGTATGGTCCAGAAGCTGATTCGGATCGATGAGGGAAGCAAGCCTTTCCCGTGCGTTTTTGTAGGTGTTTTTATAGCCGGCGTCATAGAGATGCCGTTCATAAAAATGGAGCAGCCGCCCCATCATCTGAAGCAGATGGAATACCACCGAAAATGACGATCGGAGTTCTTTTAATTTTCGATTTCCATACTGGTATCCTCCATGAATGACGTACGTGTCAAAAGACGACTGAAGATTATGAAGGAGCATTTCAAACCGCCGAATTTCAACCTCATTGACTTTGTCCGAAACGACATTCAGTGTTTCCCGGGTATCATAGGGCTTGTAAAATATGAATTGATCAAATGACTTGACTATATCGAGAAATTCACTGGCTATTTTAACGATATTTTCCTTTTGCCGATCCTTGTTTTCATCATCGATATTATAATCGAGAATAAATCCGGTTGAAACCGACATAAAATCAACGTCTTTGAAACGATCTTGCGGCATTGGAATATTCAAATGACTTGCCTCGGCAAGAATCACGGGGGCCATCCGGATCAGGGTGCGATTCAGAAACGCAAGGGTGTTTTGACCGTCTCGCTGAAAATCTCCGATACTGGAAAGGTTGTAAAAACTCAGACGATTTGAAATATGCCTCTGGGAATAACCGGCCAGGCTCAAATGTCTGACGGCGGCAGCCAGTTCTCTGTAAAAATACCAGTCTTTATTATTTTTGGCGCCATGGATATCCAACAGGTCTTCCAGCAGTTGAGAGACATTGACAAGGGTTGAATAGAGTTTCTTTGTAAAAAACGGATGTTCATTCTCAAAATGTGTCAGATACTCACAGCACTTTAAGAAATCGTGTGAAAAAACCTCTACTTTTTCGGTAAACGCATTTTCACCCATGACGTCCGACATCCCCTCCATGTACTAAAACATGTCCTTCTGGCTGTTTGAAATCGCCTCATCGAGTCTTTTTCGAAGTCCCGGCGGCAACCCGTCGATGTCCACGTTTAAAAATCCGCGAACAATGGTGGAAACGGCTTCGTCCTCATCCAACCCTCTGGCCATAAGGTACTCGATTTCCCGCTGATCGATTTTTCCGACCGCCGCTTCATGAGACATTTCCAGATCCGGCACATAGCCGCGAAGTTCGGGGATGGCATGCATCAAACCGTTTTTCAGAATGAGGCCCTTGCATTCCAGATGGGCCTTGATCCCCTTGACCTTTCCGTGCAGATCCCCCCGGGCGATAATGGTACCGCCGGCCGCAATCGCTCGCGAAATGATTTCCGCTCGGGTATTCGGAGCATTGAGCACGACCCTGGAACCCGAATCGAGAAAATCGCCGTCCCCTGCCACAAGAATACTGTTAAACCGTGCCACAGCGCCTTCGCCGTCCAGGTAGGTCGTGGGAAACATCTGGAGAGACCCCAGAGGACGCAGTGAAATATAATTGGACACAAACACCCCGCCTTCCTCCACATGGGTCACGGTTCTCGGGCGCACATTGATTCCTTTGCCCCAATCATGAATCATGGTAAACATGACCCTGGCGCCTTTTTTGATATAGAACTCGGAAACTCCCACATGCAGGCCGCTGGTCAAATGAGGTGCCGTGGCACAGCCGTTGATGATATGTATCTCCGAATTTTCTTCGGCGATGACGATATTGTGAACATTCTGGGAGTATCCGTCTTTGGCCATATACAAGCAGGTCTGAAGGGGCTGGTCGGTTTTCACACCGGCTTTAGCTCGAATAAAGTATCCCCCGTGCGGTATTTTATGGACATGAGAAGTGAATTCGTCCGTATCCGGTGAAATGCTTTTCCAGATATAATCATCCAGCTGTGGATCAAGACTTCGGGCCTGTGCGATGCCCATCATCTCGATACCTTCCTGCCTGGCGCTGCAATGGATCACCGAACTGTCTTTCTGGATAAACGTCCCCAGTCGTCCGTCCTCACGGGGATCCACCCCGACGTCCAGAAGCTGTCCGGCATCAGTCTCACTCAACCGGGTTAATTCATCCACATACGCATGGTCCCCGGCGTTTACCTCATAATTATCCAGTCGAACGCTTTTTTTTCCGTCTACTTCGTACATCTGACACACTCCTCATAACCGTACTCTCTGATCCAGTTCAATATGTCTCTTGCATTTCTCGAGCAGCACATGACCCCGTTATACAGGACCTGGCCTTTGTCCGCAGTGATATACTCCAGTATGTGGCCGGTATGAGTAATAACCAGCGCAGACCGCATCTGGTCCTTGACAAAATCCTTGTGCGGAATCAGCGTCGGCGTCTTCACGCTCCGCCGTAACAATTTATTGATGGTATCACCGAGCAGACCGATGTTTTCCAGATCCACTCCGGATTCCGGCTCATCCAGCAGAACCAGGTCCGGCTGCTGGGCCATCAGCTGCATCATCTCACACCGTTTGATCTCGCCGCCGGAAAAATTGTCATTCACATCCCGGTCCAGAAAATCGGTCAAATTCAACTGATTCGCCAATTGTTCAAGTTCCAATGGGCGTTTATGGGCGCACATTTCCACCATATGCCGGGTTTTCAGCCCACGGATGGTGGGCGGCCTTTGGAAAGAGACCCCGATCCCAAGCCGGGCCCGTTCATGAATGGGCATACGGGTAATATCCTCACCTTTGAACGTAATTTTTCCATGGGTCACATGGTATCCGGAAAATCCCATCAATGTCATCATCAGGGTAGTTTTTCCAGACCCATTCGGGCCAAAGAGGATATGCGTTTCGCCTTTGGGAATCTCCATGTTCACGTTGTTCAATATGGTTTTTCCGTCGACCTCTACTCTCAATTCTTCGATCTGAAGCATAATTTCACCTTGCAATCATAAAATATTAAAGGGCTCGATTTTTCTTCGTCACGTTCCGGTGTTGCCGAAATCCTCTAATCAGGACCGGTCAAAGCAGCCCGTAAGCCGAATTCTGTTCCCGAAACGGGTTACCCCGTTCCGGGCGACGATCATTCATCTGTGAACGGCCGTTGCCGACCGTTTCCTGCGACCTACCCGGGAACTTGAGCGGGCCACTCTCAAACGTTCCTCTATTTGGTCTTGCACCGGGTGGGGTTTACAAAGCTTCCCCGGTCACCCGGGGAACTGGTGCGCTCTTACCGCACCATTTCACCCTTACCAGACTGAAAATGCCTTCCCCGGCTTCACCTGGAAGCCGTCGGCCGGCATTCTTATCGCCTGGCGGTATCTTTTCTGTTGCACTTTCCTTCGCGTTGCCGCGACTCCACGTTATGGAGCACCCTGCCCTGCGGTGTTCGGACTTTCCTCCGGACCCGATATCGATCCAGCGATCGTCTGAGCTGCTTTGACCGGTCAATCAGGTTTTCTCCAATATATAATTCTCTGGCAATGGGGACAAAACGTCAGGTTTTCTCCAATTTGCAATTCGTTGTACATCTGCGGGGGAATGTTCAGATGACACCCCTGGCATACGGCATCGACAACCGGAACAATCGCTGTAGCGTTATGTTTTTGAACCTTTTGAAATGTCATCAGCATATCGGACTGAATCGATTCTGCAAACGTGTCCCGATCAGCTTTCAAACTGCCAAGCTGTTTTTGGGCCTCCAGGGCTTCTCTGTCGATTTGCTCCTTTTCACGTGCAATTTGAGCGTTTAACTGCACATACTCACGTTGCGTGCGTTTCAAATCCTGATCTGCATCGTCCATACGATCCAGGAATTCAATCATTTCATCTTCAAGCTCGGAATTTTTTGCTTTCAGATCCTCAATTTCCTTGAGAATGGACTGATACTCCTTGTTGTTTTTTACGGATCTGAGTTTTTCCAGGCTTTTATCTATCATGGACACGTTCGACTGAGTATCGAATTCATAGGTCCGATACTTTTTTTGAATATCTTCCAGGGTTGTCGTTTTCTGATCCAGACCGAGTTTGAATTCGGATAGTCGGGACTCCAGAAACGCCTGCCTGGCCGGTACTTCGGCAATGATTTTTTCTATACGTTTTAATTCCGTATTAATTTCCTGCAGTCTTACCAGCATCTGAATTTGTTGTTTTGTCCCGCTGTGCATTCTGTTCATCCCAACCCGTTAGTTTTCAATCAAAAACACCCTTTCCCCGGTTCCTGAGCCGCCCTGTGCAATTCGATACCCATTCCTTCAGGGGCCGGGTTCCATTTCTCGATAGACACCGCAATTATTCCGTATAAACAAAAACTTACAGACATCACCCGTTCGCAAGGTTCATTCCATCTGGCGCAGAAACCTGAATGGATCTTTTTCGCACGGGCACGCTTCAACAATTGTATCAAATCCAGCGTTCGACAATTTATCCCTCAATACCCGCACAAGCATGTCGACAACCAGATGCTCGGAATGAAAATGGCCCAGATCGATCAATCCCCGACCGGATTCTTCAACCGCACGGGCATCATGATATCCCATATCTCCACTGACATACACCTGCGCTTCAGATGAAAAAAATCTACTCATGAGGCTGGAGCCGCTTCCACTGCATACGGCGACTGAATCCACCCGCATATCAGGAGTTCCTGCTACCCGAACCACCGGAAGATCCAATATACGTTGAATATGACGGGCAAATTCATCCAGACAAACCGACGTTTCCAACTCACCGATTCGCCCCAGACCATAACGTTTTTCAGACAACCCCACCGGATACGCCTCATACGTTAAACCGTCGGGGGGCATTATCTGTTTCAATTTATCGGTCACTGTCCGGATATCGCTTTCAGCCACGATGGATTCGACCCGTATGGTTTTATGAGTCGTATCAACCGAATCGAAATCCTGAATCCCCATCCCGTTTTCAAAAGCCGGAATCATCCGCCATTTTTTAACTGCCGGCATCTCGGAGGCCGACATATTCAGCAACCGATGGACCTCCTGCTGATACCGGCTCGAAAAGGTCAGATCCAGACGACACAATCCGGAATTCTTTCCCGGACACAGGGGCCGCAGACGTCTCAACCCGATTTTTTGGGAAAGCATATCGTTCAAACCGTCCGGGGCACTGTCAAGATTGGTGTGCGCCGAAAACACGGCGAGTTGATGCGATACAGCGAGTTGAACGATCCTGCCGAGCGGGGTATTCAAATCGATGGATCTGATCGGCTTGAAAATCAGCGGATGGTGCGTGATCAACAGATCGATATGCCGGCAACACGCCGTTTCCACCACTTCCGTCAAAGGATCCAGCGCAATCCACACTCTTTTCACAGGCCGATTTTTCCGCCCGATCTGCAACCCCGGATTATCCCACTCTTCTGCGAGATGCGGCGGAGCAATCGTTTTCATCACCCCGATAATGTCTGCTACTGTCGCAATCATATTCCTTATACCTTCATGGTGATTCAAACAGCCTAAATGTTATTTTATGCCATAATTCAAAAAATTAAACAACGATATCATCGCATTTATTTCAACATTCGGATCAAATCCGAGTCTTCACATGCAGCATCAGGGCAGCGCATATACCGTAAAAAAAAAAGGCGCAGGTTCCATATAACCTGCGCCTTATTTCTGCATATCCTTTGATATCTGATCGCCCCGATATAGTGAACGTATTAAACGTCCGGGAAAGTGGGCCCACCTGGGTTCGAACCAGGGACCGACCGGTTATGAGCCGGTGGCTCTGCCAGCTGAGCTATGGGCCCTTAAATCCGAGCGACGACTGCTTATTAACCCCGGAAATATAATTTGTCAAGCTTTAGTAATGTCAATTAAATCTTTAACACGATTCCGACCAGCTCGCAACACCGTGTGAGGGCTCCGGCCGGCTGCCGAAACTGAAAAATCAGGTTTCAATAAAGCTTTTTAATTTTCGACTTCGCGTGGGGTGCCGCAGCTTTCGTAATGCCTTGGCTTCAATCTGCCGAATTCTCTCACGTGTGACGGAAAAATCCTGACCGACCTCTTCAAGGGTGTGATCTGCTTTTTCACCGATACCGAATCGCATTCGAAGCACCTTTTCTTCTCTCGGCGTCAGTGTGGCCAGAACTTTCCGTGTCTGTTCCGACAGATTCAGACTCACGGCCGCTTCAGAGGGAAGCATGAATTTTTTATCTTCAATGAAATCGCCCAGATGACTGTCTTCCTCTTCGCCGATAGGGGTTTCCAACGAGATTGGTTCTCTGGCGATTTTCATTACTTTACGGACCTTTTCCAGCGGGATCTCCATTTTGCCGGCAATTTCTTCGGGGGTTGGTTCCCGCCCCAGTTCCTGAACCAGATAACGGGACGTCCGAATAAGCTTGTTAATGGTTTCAATCATGTGAACCGGTATTCGAATCGTCCGTGCCTGGTCGGCGATGGCCCGGGTAATGGCCTGACGAATCCACCAGGTGGCATACGTGCTGAATTTATAACCCCGCCGATATTCAAATTTATCCACGGCTTTCATAAGCCCGATATTGCCTTCCTGAATAAGATCCAGAAACTGCAGACCTCTGTTTGTATATTTTTTTGCAATACTGACGACCAGTCTGAGGTTTGCCTTCACAAGATCACTCTTGGCGGTTTTGACTACCCTCCGGCCCTCATGGATCGTACTCATAACTCGCTTCAATGTACGATATCTGGCTTTAACGGCGAGTCCTCTGTCGTCGACCAGTTGCTGGATTTCTTTCAATCGGCAAAAGACAGACTTCAGTTCCTCCCTGTCCAGTTGACTGCATTTACTCGCCCACTCCATGAATTGACATTCCGAGACCAGGTTTGCACGCAACTCATTCAGCGATGAATTGATGGGGCCGGCGCACTCAAGCATTATTTTATTCATGGACTCAAACCAGTCGATATAGCCCTTGATGATCGCCACAATTTTTTCGACGATGCCGACCTCAAAGCGCCAGTCCTTGATCAATTCATAAATTTTGTTGTTTCGTCGGGAAATATTTCGTCGTATTCGGCGTTGTTCATCCGGTGACAAGGTTTCAGTGAACAGTTTTTCTCTGTATTCCCGATTTTCCTCATCGATGGCCCGAATGTCACGAATCGTTGCGATGAAGCTTTCTATCTGAAACTCTTCCTCGTCATAGGTATCCCCTTCGTCAATATCCCTCAGTACGTGTTTGGGCCGCAGCATGCTGTTTTCAATGTGTCCCCCGATATCCAGCACGCATTCCATCCCAATCGTCGTCTCAAGAAGCGCCTTTAAGATTTCTCTTTCACCATCTTCGATCTTCTTGGCGATCTCCACCTCGCCTTCCCGACTCAGAAGGGTCACCAGCCCCATCTCTCTGAGATACATTTTAACCGGGTCGGTAACGGTTCCAAAATCAGGAACGGCTTCCTCGGTTTCAAGCTTTGCCGTTTCGGCCTTCAATACCGTATCAGCGCCTTTAAGGGTTGAATTATTGACGATTTCGATGTCCAGGTCATCGAACATCATAAGCGTTTCGTCCATCTGATCCGATGAAAGCATGTCCTCTGGAAGCGCTTCGTTGATTTCATTATAGGTCAGGCACCCATGCTTCTTCCCTTTAGCAATCAACTGCTTCAGCATTTTTTCGTTTATCTGGTTTACACTTTTCGGATTCGTAGAGGATTTTTTTGTCATATAATCGAGCCTCCTGAAAATTCCGGGCATTTAATGTCTTTGTTGAGCCTGCATATTTCTTTTTTTCAATAATTGAATCAGCAGATCGTGGTCTTTGTTCTGCTCCGCCTCCTTGATTTCTTCCATCAAATTTTTTTCGCGGCGACTTTTGCTGTATTTAAACTGTTCGATCAGCTTAAGACACCCCTCATGATTCCAGGGCTCGTGACCGATGGCAAGGGATGCGACCAGGTTTTGAGTCTCGTGATCATCAATTCGGCTGAAAATTTCAGACGTATTTCCTTCATAGACATCGGCACATCCAAGAACAATCGTTGCAATGGACTTTAAAACCCGATGATCAAAATATTCCAGCAACCTGTATTTATCAACCACCGGTAAAATTTCCGGAAACTGGAGCATCATGGCAACAATCTGACGTTCGAGCCGGTAACCGGGAATCGTTCGAGAAAACGCTTCTTTCGGATTGCCGGTTTCGGGCTTGCCCACAGCCGGCAGCCGACCTTTCGAATTACGAAGCGTTCCATTAACTGTATGTTTTTTATCACGTACCTCGGTAATTTTACGACGGACAACCGATTCGTCCACCTGTATACGTTCGGAAAGTTCCTTGATATACAGCGAGCGGGCTACCGGATCGGGCACCAATGCGATGGGATCTGCCATGTCCGACAGTATCCGGATTTTACCTTCCACCGTAAGATCGTGTCGCCTGACGGCCGTTTCGATTAAAAATCCCATAATCGTCATGGCTTCCGAAACCTTTTCCGTCAGTGCATCCGGCCCGAACTCACTCAGATACGAATCCGGGTCATACCCTGAAGGCAGAATCAGTATTCGGGCGTCCGCATCCGCCTTCATAAACAGATCGACACTGCGTACAGCCGCCTTGATACCGGCGTTGTCCGAATCATACATCAGGATCATCCGCCCGGCATACCCTTTCAGTAAGCGAATATGTTCAGGCGTCAACGCCGTCCCGAGGGTTGCGACCGCATTTTCAAATCCATGCTGATGAAGTGCCAGAAGGTCAAAATATCCCTCCACGATAAAAACGGCATTTTTTTCCCGACATTTATGTCGGGCCTGACATAACCCATACAGCGAACGGCTCTTGTCGTATAAGGGCGTTTCGGGAGAATTGAGATATTTCGGCAGAGAATCGTCCAGAGAACGCCCTCCAAAACCGATCACCCTGCCTCCGATGTCCATGATGGGGAAAATAATTCGATCCCTGAAACGATCATACACGCCGGGGGTCTTGTTTTTTGGCACCACCAGACCCGATTTCTCAAGTAATTCTGACGGCACACGCTTTCTGAAAAACATATCGGATAAATGGTTCCAGCCGGCAGGCGCATACCCCAGGCCAAACCCCTTGATTGTAACGTCCGTCATTTCGCGTTGTGCCAGATACACTCTGGCTTTTTCCCCAACAGAACCTTCATGCAGACATCTCTGAAAAAACGCCATTGCCTGTCGGTTTATCGTCAAAAGAGACTCTTTCTCGGCAAATCGTTTCTTTTGCTCCGGTGGTATTGATCGTGTCGGCAACTCAATACCATATCGACGTGCCAGAAGCCGCTGCGCCTCAGGAAATGAAATATCGTGGTATTTCATCAAAAAGCTGTAAACATCCCCTCCGCTTCCGCAACCGAAACAATAGAATATCTGTTTTTCGGGGTTCACCGTAAAAGAAGCAGTCTTTTCCGAATGAAACGGGCACAGGCCGACATAATTTTTTCCCGTTTTTTTCAACAGAACCACCTCCGAAACGATATCGAGAATATCGGCGGCCTGCTTTATTTCAGCTTTTTTTTCTTCAGGGATAAAAAATGTCAAAAAGAGCACCCTCCATAATTATGGGACAGGTAAGAAAGACATTGATGGAAGGGATTTTAAAGGGAATATATTTGTGTATTAAGAACCTATGTCGACATCATTAAAAAATTATCATATTTTGTTGAAGCGCAGTTACCTGCGGGTTATAGTTTGTTTTTCATAAAGCAAATTATAATAATTATCCCATATAAACTTGTCAAGTTTTTTTAACTTTTTTATTCGAAAAAATCGACTCAATGAGCTCGAGCGATCCGCACCGCCTGGTTCAGATCGAGAGTACCGCTGTACAACGCTTTGCCGGTAATCACCCCGATGACCCCCGACGCTTCCAGCGGCAACAGGTTCCGGATATCATCAATCGTAGAGACCCCTCCGGATGCCACCACCGGAATGGAAACCGCCTCGGCAAGCCTTTTAGTTTCTTCGATATTCGGACCGGTTTGCATACCATCCCGATAAATATCCGTAAAATTGATCGCCGCCACACCGCAATCCTCGAATCGCTTTGCCAACTCAATCGCCTGGATATTCGTGGTTTCCGTCCACCCCTCGACGGCGACATGCCCTTTTCGGGCATCAATTCCCACGACGATCTGCCCGGGCCAGTTCCGAGATGCCTGTTTGACCAGATTCGGGTTTCGAATGGCTTCGGTACCGATCACCACTTTTCGGGCTCCGATATTTATATACTTCGCAATTGTTTCTTCATCCCGGACGCCGCCCCCGATCTGAATCGGAATTCCGACACTCGAAATAATATGCCGGACAGCTTCCATATTTTGAGGCGTTTTTTCGAACGCACCGTCCAGATCCACCACATGAATCATTGCAGCGCCTTGAGCCTCCCATTGCCGGGCCATTGCAGCCGGATCATCGGAAAAAACCGTTTCGGAATTTCTCCGACCCTGAAGAAGACGGACGCATTGTCCGTTTTTCAAATCTATAGCAGGTATGACAATCATTAGTTTCGAATCCTTGTACCAAAAATACCGGTAGTTTTAAAACTGATTACGGCATAACCCCGGGAAACGTCTCGAGAGCGTCGACAATTCCTTCAGTCGCTATTTCTTCTGCCGTCAACCATTTCCCCCTTCTCCGGATAAATGAACCTATCCGAAACAGATTTTCGCTCAACGGCTGTTGTGTCTCATCGACATAACCGTTCCACAGAATGCGGCTATCCGTTGTCCTGACCAGAAGCATGTCCAACCCTACGGAAGCCGGAGATTCCACCGCGTACGGTTTGCCCGTCCGACGCACAAACCGGTAAACCCGATTGAGTAGAACCGCTTCAGCCCCGAATCGTTCTCCGGTTTTGATTAAAAGTTCCAGTTCCGATACATCGGTTTTTTTTTTCGACAGCAGTGCCGATATTTCACCCTCCGCCTGCCCCGGCGGGATAACCACCAGTCCCTCGTGTTTCGTCAGGGCGGAAACCAACTGGTCATTCAAAAATTCCACCGCGCCTTCGGCAACTTCTCCGATTTCATATACCTTTCCGCTGACCGGGCATCGGTAGCCGGTATCATCTCCAAATATACGATTCAAATTCTGGAACGGCAGGACTAGGATTATCGCGTCTTTCTGCAACGTTTCATCCGGTTCCATGACGGCGGTGCGGGAATGACACGCACAAATTAAAACAACAACTGCCAGAAAACTGAACATCCCACATAATCGAACGGCTTTAAAGAACGGATTTTTATTGGGTGCTACCGACATATTGGTTTCCGTTTCATTCCGAATTTTTTTCGATCACAACGCTCCTTTTGAGGAGCGAACCCCTTTTATTCGATCATCCAGGGTCACCGCCTGGTCCAGTGATCTTCCAAACGCTTTAAAAATAGATTCCAGGATATGATGCGAATTTTCACCATAGCTGACATTGATATGCAGATTCATTCCGGCTTTATTGGAAACAGCGCGAAAAAATTCCCTGGCAAGATACATGTCCATAATCTCCTGCTGCCTCGGAATCTCAGGTACGCGGCATACCAGAAAGGGTCGGTTTGACAGATCAATCGTCACCGAAGTCAGTGTTTCATCCATCGGCGTCACGGCATGCCCGTATCGGCAGATGCCCTTTCGATCCCCGAGCGCTCTGGAAATGGCTTCCCCCAGGACCAACCCGACATCTTCGACCGTGTGATGAAAATCGACATCGACATCCCCTTTTGCCGCTACATTCAGGTTAAAAAAACCATGAACCGCAAAAAGGGTCAGCATGTGGTCAAAAAAGCCGATTCCCGTAGCGACATCACACGCTCCCGTACCGTCCAGTTCCAAGTCGATCCGTATCTGAGTCTCTGTGGTCCGTCGCTCGATTTCTGTGTACCTCATACCGCCATCCTGTTATACTTTATTTAATTCGTTTGTATCGAAACATAAAATTCAGGCACTTGATTCCGAAACGGTCTGGTCCAAGGTATTTCAGACACCTTCTGAAGCCTGAATCCACGACTTCAATTAAGCAAAAGCAATCTTAAAGATTACTTTGAAGATTCTTTTTTGTCAATGCTCATAATCTGTTTTTGGCCAAATTTATCCTTTGCAAAATCAATGCCGTAAGCTCAAAATTCGCTCTGGGGAATGTGCCCTGCACAAACCTCCATCAACCGACATTTTAACGCTGTCGGTGTTACCGCCTATTTGTCAGGTTCATTAGAAACGCTGAGAATTCAGAGGGCAAGCGAAGTTTCCACCAAACGGCTTCAGTGCCTCAAAAATCATACAGACATTTGCAATCGTTTGCACATTTGCTTGGGAACTTTTTTTCTTAATTTTATGGAAAACATACCGTAATAGTTGAAATTATTTTTTTCATTTTTTCCTCTGCGCCCCGTACCTCAAGCGAAGCGGGCGGTGTGCTTTTCACTGAAAAAAGGATATTTCCCTATGGCAGTAATAAAAGCAAACATACCGGTCTCCGGAATGTCCTGCGCCAATTGTGCCGCAAATATCGAAAAAAATCTGCGAAAAACACCCGGCATCCTGAACATTCAAATGAATTTCGCCGCAGAACAGACAACCGTCCAATTCAACCCGCAGGAAATCCGTTTGACCGACATCGTAAAAGCGATCGAACGACTTGGTTTTCACGTTCTCACCGTCAAAACGGAAATGGCCGTCATTGGAATGTCATGCGCCAATTGTGCGGCAAACATCGAAAAAAATCTGCGAAAAATACCCGGCATCCTGGCGGCATCGGTAAATTTCGCGACAGAACGCCTTGTTGTGGAATACCTGCCGTCCGTCACATCGCCGACCGACGTTGTTTCCATCATTCGAAAAACCGGTTACGATGCGATCGTCTCCGATAAAACGGTCCAGGCCGATGAGATAGAGGAAATTGCGCGCCGGACCGAAATCAAACGCCAAACCAGAAAATTCCTGATCGGTCTGGCTTTCACTCTTCCGGTGTTTGCACTGAGCATGGGGCGGGATTTCCATATTCCGGGCTTATGGACGCATCACGCATGGATGAACTGGTTGCTGCTGGTCCTGGCGACCCCGGTGCAGTTTTACACGGGATGGGATTTTTATGTCGGCGGATTTAAAAGCCTCCGGAATAAAAGCGCCAACATGGACGTTCTGGTAGCCATGGGATCTTCAACAGCCTATTTTTATTCTCTCATACTGGTTCTGTTCCAACTGCCGACATCCCACGTCTACTTTGAAACATCGGCCGTCATCATCACCCTGATCAAGCTCGGGAAAATGCTGGAATCCCGGACAAAGGGAAAAACCGGTGGGGCTATTCGAAAACTGATGGGCCTCCGACCGAAAACAGCCGTTCGGATCAAAAACGGAAAAGAAGAGGAAATAGCCATAGCCAACGTCCAGATAAACGATATCATCCAGGTACGCCCCGGAGAAAGAATCCCGGTAGACGGCAGGGTCGTCGACGGCAGATCGTCCGTGAACGAGTCCATGATTACCGGCGAACCCCTTCCGGTTGACAAAGCAACCGGTGATCCGGTCATCGGCGGGACCATCAACGGGGAAGGGCTGCTGAAATTTAAAGTGGAAAAAGTCGGACAGGATACGGCTCTGGCCCATATTATCCGTCTCGTTCAGGAAGCCCAGAGCAGCAAAGCCCCTATTCAGGCGGTCGCAGATCGCATCGCGGCCGTATTCGTTCCATCTGTTATCACCGTTGCGGTAATCACTTTCGGTACCTGGTGGATGATAACCGGTGATTTTGTGACGGCCATGATCCGGCTGGTGGCCGTTCTGGTGATTGCCTGCCCCTGTGCATTGGGTCTTGCCACACCGACTGCCGTCATGGCGGGTACCGGAAAAGCCGCCGAAAAGGGGGTACTTTTCAAAACCGGCGAGGCGCTCGAAACAACAAGTCGTCTCGATACTATTGTCCTGGACAAAACCGGAACCGTTACAATGGGGAAACCTTCAGTTACGGATATCATCCCGCTTCATTCGGATTTCAATTCACCCAACGACGTTCTCAAACTGGCCGCATCGGTCGAGATGGGGTCCGAACATCCGATTGGAAAAGCCGTCGTAGCGGAAGCGCAAACGCGCGGGATTGGTCTTTGGCAGCCATCACAATTTCAGGCGCACGGCGGTCTGGGGGTGAAAGCCTTGATCGACAATTCTGTAACCAGTGCGGGAAAACCGCAATGGTTTACCGAACAGGGAATAGACATCTCACCGGCACTTGACAAAATCAGCCAGTTACGGGAAAAAGGCAAAACTGTCATTGTCGTTGCCAGGGAGTCCGTTCTTTGCGGCCTGATTTCCGTATCCGATACGGTAAAACCGGATTCACGCGAGGCCATCGAACTGCTCCGGCGTCAAAAACTCCGAGTCATCATGCTGACCGGAGACAATATCCATACCGCACGGGCCATCGCTTCCCAGGTGGGTATCGATGAGGTTTTCGCTGAAGTACGGCCCGAGGAAAAATCTTCAAGAATCAACGCTCTGATGGAAAACCAAAAATACATCGGAATGGCCGGTGACGGCATCAATGACGCTCCGGCACTGGCCCGGGCCTCCGTCGGTTTTGCCGTTGGGACCGGAACGGATACGGCCATTGAAACCGCGGATGTCATTCTTTCCGGAGGCAGCCTCATGGGTATATCCCGTGCCGTTCGGATCAGCAAAGCCACGATGCGAACCATCCGACAAAATCTTTTCTGGGCGTTTATTTACAATATCATATTGATTCCTCTGGCCGCGGGAATCCTGGCTCCTTTTCACGACTTTCCGATATTTCTAAGGCAGCTGCATCCGATTCTGGCTGCTTTGGCCATGGCCTTCAGCAGCATCTCCGTGGTCGCCAACAGCCTGAGGCTGTATCGTTCCAAAGCAGATCAGCCGCTTGCTTATAATGCCTCTTCCCTCTCCTCCCGGGTCATTTGATTCCTGAGTTCATCGATCCCGCCCTGGATGCATTGAACCTCTGCCATAATTTTTTCAACCGTTTCCAAAGCCTGCCTGCGATCGACGCGTTTTTCATCTATCAGTTTTCCGATGCCGGCAAGATCGGTCCCGTAAGTTTGAAATCGTTCTGAAAGTCTTTCATAATACGCGGCGGCCGTCGCCTCCACTAATTTTGCAAAATACTGAAATTTTATATTTTCCTTGTAATCGTTGAAATGAGATATCACCGCCGCCCGCGTATCCCGCTTCATATGCAGAACAGCCTTTTTCAATGCTCTGAATTCATCTTCAAGTTCGGATGGTGCGTTTTTTTTCAGCAATTGCTTGAACAGGCGAAATGCCCGATACACCCCCAGGCGAACCAGTGCTTCGGTTTTGATTTTTGCCCGATACGAAATTGACGCGACTGCCGGGGAAATCGTCAGCTTACCGGCACGTTTTATATCGGCGAGATCCGGTGGTTGAACTTTTCCCCGAACACTGGAAACGACCGGTATTCCCAGCGGTTCAACCGCGCTGTTGTATTGGTCCAGCGCATCGTTGATTATGGCGTCATAGGGGCGGCATGCCGTTTCAAAGGTACAACGGATCCGATCCTCCACGCTTTTAACAAACCCGATGACCTGAGGATTAACCGTTTGCGTCATAAATGTATCCAGTGCCTGTCGAAATTCCTGATAAACCAGATACAATGCGGCTGAAAACCCCTGAGCTTTCAGATGGTCCCTGCCCGCTTCAAAAGACACATTGTAATTCCGGATGAATTCTCCGATCTCTTTCTGAATCCGGCCATACCCGGGCTCAAACAACCGATCGATATTCTCCCTGATATCTTTCATCATTTTTTCGGCCGTCCCATCCAGATTGGTTCGAATCATATCCCTGACAGGCCTCATGGATTCCTGGTGTAAAGCTATTTTATCAAGAATTCCGGCTGCGTGTTTCGAGTCCTCCCTGAAAAATTTACAACTGATCCCTCCCCAATGCCGTATGGATGATGCAAGAACGGCGAAACGCTCCAGGTGATTTCTCAACAGCAGGCACCCGCGTTCATTGGCAATTTTACCCACCAGGGTCGATTCGAACTTTTCAGACTGATGCTCTGAAAACTCACACATTTCCCTATCGGTTTCCCACTGATGCAACCGGGCCTGATCTTTTTGTATAAGCGTTCCATCGAGCTGCCGAAACAAATTGTAGAGCGCCGAAAAGCTGTATACTTCAGGATTCGCCTTGACCAGAAACAGATCTTCTTTGATTTTACCCACCAGTTTCCGTAAGTCATCCAGGGATTCATGCTCGTTAAAATCACAATTCACCACAAACACAACATTATCCATGATTCCCATCTTGCGAATGATGGACAGAAATTTCAAATCAGCCTGCCTCAGACCGGTCCGGCTGCTGATCGCGTAAATCACCAGATGAGCCGTCAGAAGATAATCCTGCACCATGGCCAGATGCAGCGGATTGGGAGAATCACTGCCCTGACAGTCCGCGAGCTCCATATGTTCGATGCCGTCGAAACTGTCTCCGATTTCCAGCTGTATGTCCCGCAGATAAACCGACAGGCCGTCATCCCCAGTAAATTCCTTGTGCCGGTCAAAATCCCCCCCCTCATACACCTGGACTTTGTGATCCGAAGCAACCACGCCGTGAACCCGGTCGTATCCTTTCAGAAAAGAGGCTGCGACGACGCTGTCGACGTTAAGCGTATCGTCGGTGATGAGCTGTTCGGCGCCCAGATGCGCCATACCCTGTTCCAGCTCCGCCCGGTCCTGAGATCTTCGAATATCAAATGCCTGACAAATTGACTGTTGGCCAAGGGAAGGAAACAGAACCAGCGCTCGCTTTATTTCCTCGTTGATCTCATCCCAGGACTTGAAATAAAGCGAGGCCTTCAGAGAGCGGCCAAAGCGGATCCTAGTTACAATGGAGGTCATTACCCCGGCGCCCCGCTTCAAAAAATCGCCCTTCAGCAGCGAATTGATAAATGTGCTTTTGCCGGACTTGACGGTTCCAACTACGGCAACACGAACCACATCTTCTGAAATATGACGGGCGGTCTCCCGGCACACTTTGTTCCAGTCTTCAAACAAGGGTTCCGTTGCGCCCCCAAAAGATCGGATACGGGACACTATTCGATCCAGGTCCCGATGTACGTTCAGTAGTTCCTTTTTCAGCAAATCGTATTCATCCATATAATACCCGCCAATTTTCCAAATGACTCCAACAAACCGAATATTAAAGACATTTCAAACACTCTATTTATTTATGCGCTATGCGATATGTTGACGCCGGATAAAACACGAAAGTAATCTATCCGGCATGCATAATTGCTTTTCTGATCTGCATAAGGGTTCAAACTCACCGGGGTTTTCAGCACGCCGCATTATCCCGATTTCTCCTTCAACCGGTGATTATTACAACGGTTCAGACCAATTGTCAAAACGATTTACCTGAAGATTCACACGAAATTGAGGTAGAAAAATATATTACAGTTCTTAACGACTCAAATAAGACAAAACGACAACGCATCGATACTCTTTATGACTAATGCCTTGTAAATGCCGAGTGTTTATGTTATAAAAAGATGTGTATATGTGTGCCGGTTGGAGACCGAAGGATATCTTACATACATCGTTTTTTTTATTCCGAAAGAATGACGTAGTTCTAAATCTAGTTTTTAAGACGCCGCAGCCGATAAAAATACTATACTATGTAAATTTATTTTTTCGAGGCTCTTTTTTGCTTCAAAATACTGAAACAGGGAGCTCACCGGAAAAGAAAGGCTATTTAGTCAAGGAGATAAGATAGAAATGTCGGAAAAACATCCTGAATGTCCTTTATACAACCCTCTGAACTGTAAAGAATACTACAATCCTAAAATTTGTGCTTTTGTTCGAAAAGATAAAAAATGCCTGAAAAAAAGAAAGCCAAAACCCAAAGCCAAAGCAGAAAAAGTTCAACAGATTTAGCGTTCCGATACAACTTCCGCGTATCACGCATGGCCTGCGGTATGTGTCAGCAGCATCGGGTCTATGCCCACTTTTCTAACGGATTCATTCCATCGGTTTTCATTGCGCACGTTAAAAATAATTTCCTCCGCAATGTTGCATGTCAACCAGGCGTTCTGTTTTATTTCCATTTCAAGCTGACTTTCCCCCCAGCCGGCACACCCCAGAGTGATGATAAATGATTCAGGTCCCTGACATTTTGAAACAGCTTCAATGATATCCCGGGTATTACTCAAAGCAAGCGTGGGCGTCACCCTTAGACATCCCTCCCAGCAAAATGGCGGCCTGTGCAGGACAAACACTTCATTTGGATGTACGGGCCCGCCGATATAAATGGGAATCTGTTCGCTTCCCGGGCCGGGGGACAGATTAAATTCTTCAAAAATACTCTTTCCCGACAAATGAGGATGAATTCGATTGATAACGATACCAAGAGCCCCCTGATTCGTATGTTCGCATATACAGGTAACAGTCTTGTGAAAGTTTGGATCCGCCAATTCCGGCATGGCGATTAAAAACTGTCCTTTGAGGGATGCCGAAAATTCTGATTTCATACTATTCTCCTGCCCGGATCTATCTGAACAGCGCGTCAATGCACCGAAAAACCCAGCGTAACAGATTATCCTGCAAGGGTCACGGAATTAATAAAATTCACAATGATTACGCAGAAGACGGACAAAAAGACAATCAAGACAATGAAATTTATTTTTTCCGGAACCCTGATATTTTCACTTTTTTTTTGACATATCTTCCTTTACTATATATTAATTAAGATATTTTTCAAGTCATTGCAGGAGGGCGGGGTATTTATGAAAGTTACAGGTTCAAAAATCGGTCTGCTGAACGGCATCGATGTTCAGCAGGGAAAAGCCGAACAAATCAGTCCTTCTCAATTCCGCCGGATTCTTCAACAAAGCGTACCTCAGGGAGAGACAACCGGACCTATCCAGAGAACAAATTCTTTACCTGAAATTCATTCGGCTCACCCGATTCAAGTTGTTCATCCGGAAAAACCGCTTGTATCCCGAGCGGCTCAGATACTGGATCTTTTTAATGATTATTGTCAACAGCTTGATAATCCGGACGTAACATTGAAACAAATCGAGCCCGTCTTAAACGACATGGTATCTCAAACTGAATTCCTTCACCGGGACTGTACGAACACCGTCGATTGTCCTCCCGGATTCAAACGAATCACCGAAGAACTGTTCATGCAGGCAAAACTGGAGCAGTTCAAATTCCAACGTGGGGACTATATAACCTCCTGATCGCGCAATTTCTCCGGTCCAGTCAAAGCGGCAGAAAACAAAAAGAAACTTGGTCAAAGGCTTCGTAAACCTGCACCAGAAGTGGTTTTACGAATTTTTTTTCAGGTCCACAATTTTATGACTATTGGGGCCCGGGCATGGCCCGGCTTAGGCCTATCTCATGTCGCTTGAATTTACACCCATACAGCTCGACCGGCGACCGGCGTATATTAATCGGCTGGCATCCTGCCCTGTTGCGCCCTCGGATCTCAGTTTCATCAATCTGTGGGCATGGGCCGACGTCTACGGACTTGAATGGGCCTGGGATTCCGAATCAGTCTGGATACGACAAACCGGTCCCGAAGTCTGTTACTGGCCGCCCGCCGGTCCCTGGCATCGGATGGACTGGAATGCTCTGTTGAAACGGCACATCGACCGTCCCTGCCGGTTTGTTCGCATGCCGGAGCAACTGGTTGCCATCTGGCAACAGCAGGGGTTGCCGCCGGGATCGACCATCGAGGAAACTCGGAAACACTGGGACTATATTTACCCGTTCGACGCCCTGCTTGAACTCAAAGGCAGAAAACTACACAAGAAAAAGAACCTGCTCAACCAGTTCAAAAAAGCATACGACTACCGCTATGAACCGTTGAGTGATCAAAGTATTTATATGGCATCGAAAATGCAGCAAAACTGGTGTGTGTGGCGGGACTGTGAATCTTCAGAGATGCTGGCCGCAGAAAACCGGGCAATCGAACGCGTATTCAATCACTGGGAACAGCTTGCAGATATCATTGGTGGGTGTGTGTTTGTCGATCAGGAAATCATCGCCTATACCCTGGCGGAACCCCTGTCAACCGACACCCTTCTGATTCATTTTGAAAAAGCCGATCCCGAATACAAGGGAAGCTATCAGGCCGTGCAGCAGCTGTTTTTAAGCAGCCTCAATCACCCGTATATCCACGTCAACCGGGAGCAGGATTTAGGCGACCCCGGCCTTCGAAAGGCCAAACTCTCCTATGACCCGATAGCGTTCGTTCGTAAGTTCCGGATCGACATATCAAATGGAGAGGAGAAACAAAGCAGGCGATGAGAACGTTTTTCACCGCAGGCGGTCATGATTCACCGGCCATGAATTCGGCCGTTCGATACACCTGATCGAGAAGCGCCTGTTTAAACGCCATGGGAGCATCGGTTGTTTTTGCCGCCCGTTCTCCGCAAGACCCGTAAAAATTCATCGCACACACGGCGGCATCCAGATGCCGCCCGGTCACCGAAACGAATGTTCCGATCACGGAAGAGGCCATGCAGCCGGTGCCCACGACCCGTCCCATCATCGAATGCCCGGCAGCACATCGATGCAGCCTGACCCCGTCCGTAACGATATCTTCGGCACCGGTCACCACGCACACACTGGCAGTGGAATTCGCCAGTTCTCCGGCAATTTGAGAGATATCACCGCTGACCGATATGGATTCAACCCCTTTCACTTCCGATTCCGCACCCGCTGCCGCGCCGATCTCACCGGCATTTCCTTTGATGACCGCCGGTCGAATCCGGTCGATCAGTTCCCGTACGGTCTGCGTCCGGGCAGACGTGGCACCGCAGCCGACGATATCCAGCACCACAGGCACGCCATGCCTGAGAGCGGCTTGCCCGGCGGTCATCATGCTTTCCACCACGTCAGCACTGAGTGTGCCGATATTGAGCACCAGAGCGCCGGAAATCGATACCATGTCGGCAACCTCTTCCTTCATGTGGGCCATGACCGGCAGAGCGCCGGCCGATCGGGTGATTTGAGCGCAGTCATAAATGGTAACCCAGTTTGTAATGTGATGAACCAGCGGCGCTTTTTTTCGAATATCCGCCAACAGGTTTCGACATCGCGATTCATCATATGCTGTCGGTTTCATTGAAATGATTATACCCCCCTTTGAGCATTATTTCCTTACCCTCCGAAAGAACCAGGCACCGTTCGTCCGAAGCGTCCGTGATCACTCCCAGTTCGTGGTAATTTACGCCGGTCTGATCCAGCAGAGCCTGCTTGTCCGGAGATACGGTAAACAGCAATTCGAAATCCTCTCCGCCGTTCAACGCAAACTCAACAGGATCGACAGCAAGCAACCGACCGGCTTCCACGACATCCGGATGAAGCGGTATCCGGTCGGCATAGACCCGGGCACCCACCCGGCTTCGGTTACAGATATGATTGACCTCCGAGGCCAGGCCATCACTGATATCGATCATGGCATTGACCACAGGCGCCAGTTTCAAGGCGGCATCCAGACGGCATCGCGGCGCCAGATGCTGCTCCATCAGATACGAAGACACGGTCTGGTCTTTCAAACGCAGGGCGAGTCCGGCCGCCGATGCGCCCAGTGTCCCGGTTACCGCCAGCAGGTCCCCCGCACGGGCATGACTTCGAAGACAGAGTTCATCCGGGGCCACCGTTCCCAATGCAGTAATACTGATGGTAACCGTAGATCCATGCGTCGTGTCTCCCCCGGCAATGACCACGCCGTGCTTCCGGCAGGAAGCCGCTATGCCCCTGTATACCTCCTCCACCCATTCCACGGAGGTATCCCGCGTCAGCACCAGGGATACAAACAACGTCATGGGACGGCCGCCCATGGCGGCAATGTCGCTGATATTGCATTCGGCCGACTTGATCCCGATCTGATCCGGTCGGGCCCACTCCGTCTTAAAGTGAGACCCCGCCACCAACGTATCGGTGGTTACCAGCAAATATCGGTCCGACATCCCCTGCGGTTTGAGAACGGCCGCATCATCTCCGATACCCACAACCACCTCGTTACCGTCGAAGGGAACCAGACGGGACAGCCGAGCGATCAGAGCGAACTCCCCACCAATGTTCTTGATATCCACGCGCTGTTCCTTTCCGGTATTTTATCGGTCCCTGTTTTCCCGTGCCCGCCGAATGGCACACCATTGACCGCACATGGAACATGCGTGTTCCTCTTTATTGCCGTCGTTACCGTCCAGTTTGACTTTATCCACATACGCACAGAATTTTGACGGGTCAATAGCCAGCTTCTGCTGGGTTTCCCAGTCAAAATCCTTACGGGCCAGAGAAATGTCCAGATTCCGTTTGATTTCTTTCGTGTTTTTACGTGTCAGGTCCGCAGCGGCCGCCGCGATTCTGGAGGCAATCACCCCATCCCGGACGTCATCGAGATTCGGCAGGCGCAAATGTTCGGCCGGGGTCACATAACACAGAAAATCCGCTCCATAAAATGCAGCCAGCGCCCCGCCGATCGCCCCGGCGATATGATCGTAACCCGCGGCGTAATCGATCACCAGCGGTCCCAGCACATAAAACGGCGCTCCATTGCAGATGTCTTTCTGTTTCCGGATATTTACTTCAATCAGATCCAGAGGGACGTGACCGGGGCCTTCGACCATGACCTGCACATTGGCGTCCCGACAACGCCGGACCAGCTCACCGAGGACCTCCAGTTCGCCGAACTGGGCCGCATCGTTGGCATCCGCCGTGCATCCGGGCCGCAGACCGTCCCCCAGCGACATGGTAATATCGTATTCATGAGCAATGTCGAGGATATCGTCAAAATGCTCATACAGAAAACTCTCCTTCTGATGCCGCCGCATCCAGTTGACCATGATGGAACCGCCGCGGCTGACCACCCCGATTTTCCGGTCGTCGGCAAACGGTATGTGCCGTTGCAGCAGCCCGGCATGAATGGTCATGAAATCGACTTTTTCCTCGGCCTGTTTTCGAATCACGTTCAAAAATCGATCAATGGTCAGCTCTTCGGGGCCTTCCAATCCAATCATCGCCTCGTAAATGGGCACCGTCCCCAGGGTAATGTTGCATTCTTCAGCGATGGCTTTGCGAAATCGACCGATGTTCCCGGCGATGGACAGATCCATCACCGCGTCCGCCCCACTGTCGATCGACACCTTTACCTTCTGCATCTCTTCTTCAAAATCGCACAGGGTTGGTGAAGTACCGATATTGGCATTGACTTTTATCCGGGTGCCCTTTCCAATGGCAATCGGATCCAGTTCCGTATGACGATTGTTTCTCGACACCACCACATAGCCGTCGATAACATCCTGAATCAGCTGCTGCTGATCGATGCCTTCATCCTCTGAGATTTTATGAATAAACGCTGGAATATCCCCCCGTTTCAATTCATCAACAACTGTGCTCATATGGTTCCCCCCTATGTCTGAAGTTTGTCCTTATCGATAAAAAATAAATCCACGGACTATTTTCTTCCGCCCGTTCGCTTCGCTCTCTCGAGGCACAGAAAACGCAGAGCCCAAAATCGCCGTAACGGGGCTCTGCGTTCTCCGCGTCTCGAGCGAAGCGGGCGGTAAATATATCCGGTAAAAAATTCTTGGTTTTTTGACTGCCTTTAATGGATAAGGCACTAACGTCGGCCATATTTTCATAAATTTAGCTGTGGAGTCCCGCCTGTTTCCGGTGTACGAGATTGCGTGATCCGGAGAAGCCGGGAATGGGCGGGACGGAGCCTGCAAAAACGTGGCCGAAAATATAATACGTTCATGACGATTCCATACCCGCGCGCGCGTATACATCATAAAAATGATGGGTCGGCCCATACCCCTTTCCCAGGGGGAATGCATGCTTCAGCGCACCGGTTACATACGCTTTTGCCCGACGGATCGATTCGAAAAAATCATACCCTGTCGCCATGTTTGCCGCGATCGCTGCGGAAAAAGTGCATCCGGTGCCGTGCGTGTTGCGGGTATCGACGCGCTCGCTTTTCAATTCAATCAATTGGGATCCGTCACAGACAACATCCACGGCATCGGTTGTCAGATGCCCGCCTTTGATCACGACCCCGGGAGCCCCGAGTTCGAGAATGTCCCATGCCGCCGTCTTCATCTGCTCAACATTCTGTACCGATTTGCCCGTCAGCGTCTCGACCTCCGTCAGATTAGGAGTCACCAAATCGCACAGCGGGAATAAACAGCGAATCAGCGCATCCCGTGCATTTTGACGCATGAGATCATACCCACTGGTCGATACCATCACCGGATCCAGAATCACGGGGGAGCGATTGATACGACTCAGGGCGTCGGCTACGGCTTCAATCACCTCGGCATTTGGAACCATCCCGATTTTCAACGCATGGACCTCGATATCGTCAAACAGACACAAAATCTGATCCCGCACAATATCAGGCCGTATGTCCTGCACCCCGAATACCCCTCGGGTATTCTGAACCGTTACGGCGGTAACGGCGCTCATGCCGAACACCCCGTGCGCCTGGAACGTTTTGATATCGGCCTGGATTCCCGCTCCGCCGGAGGAATCAGACCCTGCGATAGTCAACGCGGTTTTCATGATAAATCTCCTTAATTTTCCTCACCGTATCATCGTCTGCAGCTCGCCGAGCCGTGCGGAAATATCATCCGTGTGATTCACTTCCGATATCATGGCAAAATAATGCGCCCCGGCATTCCGCACCTGCGAGATGTTCTCCCGCGTAATACCGCCGATGGCCACGACCGGGACATCACATCCGGCTACGATGCTGCGCAACCCGTCAAGCCCGATGATGTCGGCATCGGACTTGGTGGCTGTAGGGAAAATCGCGCCGGCCCCGACATAATCCGCACCGGCTTGTTTTGCTTCCCGGGCCTCCCGGACATTGCCGACGGACACACCGATGATCATGTGATCGGGCACTCTGGAAATGACTCCCTTAACATCTTCATCTCCCTGCCCCACATGAATGCCGTGGGCCCGAACTTCAATGGCGATATCCACCCGGTCGTTGATGATCAATACGGCATTTTCAACCTGGTTGACCCGATGGACCATCTCCTTGGCCAACTGCCGAAAGGCATCGTCATCCAGGGTCTTTTCCCTGAGTTGAATAATTCCGGCCCCGGCATCGAGCAACCGTTCGCACAGCTCGACGCTGTCGGCAAAACAATAGATATCACGTCGATCTGTCTGAAATAATTTCAATCCGGATGTCATAAAACGTCCTCCCCCCAGCTTAATTTAAGGGTTTGGTTCAAACTTCGGCCATATTGTCGTAAATCTAACTGCAGAGCCCCGCCCGTTCCCGGCGGTCGACATTGCGTGATCCGGAGAAGCCGGGAATGGGCGGGACGCAGCCTGCGACAACCTGGCCGAAGATATAAATCAAACCCTAATTGAACGACTCTCAGCACAGAGACCCTCCTCCGCACGCAGGCAAAAAAAAAAGCAGACACCGGCCGAAAGGAAGCCTGCATCTGCTTTTATCATCAGACACCTGTGTTTCCTTTCGCTGGTATTACCCAGTTCAAGTTAAAGGGTTTTCTCTCAGCCCGACACTACCTCGTCGAGCACCCCTAACACATTCAGTGGTACGTTGTTTGGTCTAAGAGACCTCATTCAAAAGAACCACCGGGGAACCAATGCCCCATTAAATTTTTTCAGGATTTTTCTAGATAGCAATTTTATCCAACCAAGTCAACCGCATTTCAAATATGAATTTAATTTATAATAAGGCAGTTATCAATACTCAGCTATTTCAGAGTCTCCGGACCTGCAGGGGCTGGTTCTAAAGCGAGCTGCGCCCGCAATCCAATATCCATAAACTTGCCTTCACAAAAATCATGTGTTTACCGCCCGTTCGCTTCGCTCTCTCGAGGCACAGAGTTCGCAGAGACCGGAATCGTCGTTTCAGGGCTCTGCGGCCTCTGCGTCTCGAGCGAAGCGGGCGGTAAATATATCCGGTAAAAAATTTTTGTTTCTTTTGACAGTCTTTAATGAATAAGGCCGCCTAACGTCGGCCACCGGGGGATGCCGGCGTCCATGAAGCTAAAGCGCAAAAAACTCGGCACACCTCAAACAGTTTGCGCTTCTTAACGCTTCATGGCCCCGGCATCTTTTCCCCGGATCACGCGATGTCGTACGCCGGGAAAGGACGGGACTCCGCAGTTAAATTTACGACAATATGGCCGAAGTTAGAACCAAGCCCCGTAAATTTAAGCCGCGGTCATCAATACACCCCCCAGGAACCCCCCCGGTAGTAACGGGTCAGCACCGGATTGGCCTCGCTGTTGACCCGTATGGCATTCATATGCGCCGCATCCAGTACCCCTTTGCCGAAAAACAGCATGGAAATCATGGCATCCCTGTTGAGAAACCGGGTATTGATACCCGAAAATGGCTCATTCATCAGCGCCGTCCGGATTGTCTCTGTACCCGCATCCTCCTTCCGGACGCCAAGTACCCAGCCCCACTCGCCCATTGTCGGAATCTGGTTGTGGTACGGCACGGCTGAAAACCCGGCGGCTCCGATGGTTTTCAAAATGCATAGAAACGCATCCCTGGAAAAATAGGGACTGGTTGCCTGGGCCACCATCACACCGCCGCGAATCAGATGATTTCGAAGCATCCGGTAAAAACTTTCCGAATAGACATGCATCAAATCCACCGAATCCGGATCCGGCAGGTCAATAATAATCACCCCGTAAAAATTCACATCCCGTCGGACGAATTTTGCGGCATCCTCATTTACGATCTTTACTTTCGGGCCGACCATGCTTCCCCCGTTGATGGTCGTCAGCACCGGATGCTCAGCCGCCAGACGGGTCATGGCCGGGTCCAGATCCACCAGCGTGACCGCCTCGACATTTTCATGCTTCAGGACTTCCCTCAGTGCCAGCCCGTCCCCTCCACCGATGATCAGCACCTGCCCGGCATCATGAGACAGCTTCATGGCCGGATGAACCAGGGGTTCATGATATTTTTCCTCGTCAAATGTAGAAAACTGTTCCTGACCGTTGATATACAGCCAGTAGTCGTTTTTCCACCGGGTCACGACAATTTTCTGGTAGGCACTCTGGGCCGAATAAATAATTTTATCCTTATATTTGATCTGTTCCCCGTAGCGAATGATCGGCCCGGCAAAGTATCCGATCAGCCCCAAGCACACGAGCGTAACCCCGAAAAAACCCACCAGCAGGCGTTTATGACTGACCAGCGAAAAACATTTCCACAACACCGAGGAAGCGACCAGAAAATTGACGGCACCCAGCAGAATCGGGGTGTAGGTGAGTCCCAGGTACGGAAGAGCGACAAACGCAAACACCAGTCCGCCTACCAGAGCCCCGTAGTAATCCTTTTCCATGACCCCGGAAATATTGATTCGAAGCTCCTCATAGGACTGATTCAAACGTGTGACCAGAGGGATTTCCAATCCGATCAGGCACCCGACCATAACCGCAAGCGCGTAGATCAAGAGGCTGATATAGCTGGTATGGGCGGCCAGACCGTAGGCCGTTTCGGCACTGAGCGCACAGAGAATGGAAAGGGCAAACTCGACGCAGATGAACCATTCCAGCAATTCGGAGTGAAACCAACGACTGACGCGGCTGCCGATACCCATGGCAAAAAGCATCAGCGACATGACGATGGTCCACTGAAATACGGCGTTCCCGATCAGGTATGTCGCCAGTGTGGACAGAACGAATTCAGCGACAATACCGGCACATCCGGTCGCAAACAGGCAGATTTTCAGCACACAGCTGAAGGATGGAGACTTAAATGCACCAGTAAATAATAAAGGACGCTGCAATGTAGGAAATCGCCTCAATATAGGCCGCACCCACATTCGGTTTTTCCTGTTCGGCTATTTCATCCGACAGGCGGACCGTTGGGAGCAGAATTTTATCGGTCAAAAATCGAATCAGGGGCAACAGTAAAAGCCCGACAAACGCAATCAGGACAAACCCGGGAAGATCCTCGGCCCAGGATTGAAAATTGCCTTCCGCCGCCAGTCCGACGACAACGCCCATTGCCGTCAGTGCACCGGCAAAACTCACGCCGGCCGCCACATTGTCCTTTTCGATCTGTTCATGAATATCGTAGGGCACCATCCGGTTATACACCGCACCCGCTGCAATGAGGAGCACCTGTCCGATCGCCCAGAAAGCGACGGCCGTCCAGATGTTGCCGCCCTGCCCGGAAACCGCTCCAAAAATTACGAGTCCGGATGCGACACTGACACTGAACGACACGACACCGGTTCCCGAGTTCTGGTCCCGCACAAGTTCTTCTGTCACTTTAAATCGGTATAAAATCAGCCGATCACAAAAAATCCCGGACACATTCAGCAGAAAGATGCTCAACAGCCCGTAAATACAAAGGTCTATCACATCATCGACAATGCCCTGATCGGGTCCGACCAGAATGCCTCCCAGCGCGATGACCAGTCCCAGGTAGTACCCTGACACACTCAATGCAATCGCCGGGTTGTCTTTCCGGACCAGCTCATGGGTCAGGTCAAACCCGCGATGAAACACATCGTAAACGATTTTTCCAATATAGAAAATGACATAAAACAACACGATCAGGATGGCGGCCGTGATTAATTGATCTATCATCATGACTTATTTCCCCAGTCCCCCGGCACGGCTCCGATAGTTCGTGCGCGTCCGGCCGATGCGTTTTGATACCTTGTTGGAAAAAGACTGCTGTTTGGCCCGTTGCCGTATCTTCTGCCGATCATAAAAACCCGGTTTGACGGTTCCGGCGATGGTACCGGAGGTGCCGTATTGACGGTTACGGCCGAAATACGGTGTATTTCGTGATCGGGACCTGTACCGGGTATAGTCGTTGTAATCGTTCATATAAATCGGTCGGTACCACCCACCGAACAAACTGGTAAACAGGGCATATTTCCCGTAAAATTCCCAGAACGAATTCCCGTGGCGATCCTGTGTCCATCGACCGTACCGGGAGTCTCCCACAAAGTCATATCCCGGGGGGGCCGCCGTGGAATTTTCGACTCCGTCTTTTTTGGAAATAAGGCTCATACCTAAAAAATTTTCATTTTTCCGGTAATAATTTTCCGGCACCTGGACCCAGTCGGTTGTTTGGGTCTGCTCTCCGGATACCACCCGATATCGATGAAAAAAGGTTTTAACAAAATTGCCTTCCTCTTTCATATCCTCTAAAACAATGGAATAGGTCGGCACATCCTTAAGCGAAGTTTTGATCCGGTCCAGAGGCAATTCACGGGAACCGCCGCCGCAACCGGCACACAGCATCAGAAAAAAAAGGCCCATGAGCACCTTTGATTTGCCCGAATGGATGATAAATCGTAAAGACATATACGGCTCCTGTCTGATGGGGATTCGGAAAACAATGCATCCACCGATTTTATGATATTCTGTATTCCTTCCCCGGAAACATTGTATCACAGCAAGTTATTTCTAGTATTATTAACAGAGTGACTCCCGGCGGTCAACCCCGTATCATTCAAGTAAGGGCCTGGTTCTAACGTCAGCCATATTTTCGTAAATTTAACTGCGGAGTCCCGCCCGTTCGCGCCGGAGTAGCCGGGAATGGGCGGGACATAGCCTGCAACAACGTGGCCGAAGATATAATCAAGCCCAAGTTAGACCTTGACTTTACACAATCGAACGTCTATATGGGCAGTTCGTTGAGACTTCCGGAGGATCGCTCCACAGAAAAAACAGATTATACCCTCATAACCATCACACATGAGCATATCAGGTCAACCATGAATTTATTGCATATCCAACAGACAGCAGAGGAACTCGGCCTGGCCGAATCTCAGGTCGACGCCGTTTCGCAATTGCTCCAACAGGACGCTACCATTCCTTTCATTGCCCGGTATCGGAAAGAAGCCACCGGCAGTCTGGACGAAGTTGTTGTCACGTCCATCCGGGACCGGTTGAAACAGCTTGATGAACTGGCCGCCCGAAAAGAAACGGTTCTCAAATCGCTTGAGCAGCACGGTCATCTGACCGATGAACTCGAGACAAAGGTACACAATGCCGCCACACTGTCCGAGCTGGAAGACATTTATCTGCCGTATAAACCCAAACGGAGAACCCGCGGCACCATTGCCCGGGAAAAAGGACTGGAGCCCCTTGCCCTGACCATTTTTGAACAAACCGGAATCGATCCGTCCGGGGCGGCTCAGAATTTTGTCAATCCGGAACACGGTGTCGCTTCCACCGACGATGCACTTGCCGGCGCCCGGGATATTATTGCGGAGATGATCAACGAGCATGCCGAAGCCCGGGCCGCTTTACGGCATCTGTTCGCTGAAAAAGGAGTCATCTGCAGTACGGTCGCGGCGGACATGGAAACCCGGGGCTCAAAATTCAAAGATTATTTTGACTGGCGGGAGCCGGTAGCCGATGCCCCGTCGCATCGGATTCTTGCCATGCGTCGGGGAGAAAACGAGGACATACTGAATCTGTCGATCGCTCCACCCGAGGAAGCCGCGCTCGAAATTCTGGACAACCTGTTCATTAAAGGAGACGGGGACGATTCCGGCCAGGTCTTATCGGCGATCCGTGACAGCTACAAACGGTTGTTGTCCCGCTCCATGGAAACGGAAATCCGGGTCGCTTCCAAAGAACGGGCCGATGCCGACGCAATCGAGATATTTGCCGAAAATCTGCGGCAACTTCTGCTGGCCCCGCCGTTGGGTTCCCGACGGATACTGGGTATCGATCCCGGGTTCAGGACGGGTTGCAAAACCGTCTGCCTGGACGAGCAGGGGAAACTGTTACATCATGACACGCTTTATCTGCATCTGTCCGAAAAACAGGACCGAAAAGCTTCCGACACACTTCAGCATCTGATCCAAACATACGAAATTCAAGCCATTGCCGTGGGAAACGGAACCGCCGGCCGGGAAACCAAAGCGTTTGTTGAACAACTTGCGTTTATTCAGGATATTCCCGTCATCATGGTCAACGAAAGCGGTGCGTCGATTTATTCGGCCTCGGAAACGGCCCGCGAAGAATTCCCGGATCTGGATCTGACCGTGCGTGGAGCGGTATCCATTGGAAGGCGTCTGATGGACCCCCTGTCGGAACTCGTAAAAATCGACCCCAAATCCATTGGTGTCGGCCAGTATCAGCATGACGTCGATCAAAACGCCTTAAAGCAGTCTCTGGATGATGTGGTCATCAGCTGCGTCAATCGAGTGGGAGTGGACGTCAATCGCGCCAGCGTTCAGTTGCTGACCTATGTTTCCGGACTGGGGCCGCGCCTGGCAAAAAACATCGTCGAATACCGCAACGAAAACGGCCCGTTTCCCAATCGAAACCAATTAAAAAAAGTGCCCCGACTCGGGCCCAAAGCCTTTGAACAGTGCGCAGGATTTTTGAGAATACCCAATGGGGAAAACCCCCTGGATTCGAGCGCCGTCCATCCGGAAAGCTATCCCGTGGTCGATACCATGGCACGGGATCTGAACTGCAGCATTCAGGACCTGATTCAAAGCCCATCGTTCAGGGAACGCATTGACATTACAAGTTATATCACGGATACGATCGGCATTCCCACGCTCAAAGACATTCTCGACGAATTATCCAAACCGGGGCGCGATCCCAGAGACACCTTCGAATCGGTCGAATTCAAAAGCGGCATCAACTCTATCGACGATCTCGTTCCCGGAATGCAGCTGCCCGGTATCGTCACCAACGTCACTGCATTTGGTGCGTTTGTGGATATCGGGGTCCATCAGGACGGTCTGGTTCACATCAGCCGGCTGGCGGACCGGTTCGTCAAGCATCCGTCCGATATTGTCAAAGTTCATCAGAAGGTCACGGTCACTGTGGTGGAAATCGATTCGCAGAGAAACCGAATTTCTCTGTCCATGAAACACGGTTCAGTAAAAAAACCGTCAACGCCCAAACCGGCGGCCGGCACCAAACCTGTTAAACGCAAAAAAACCGAAAAGAGGCCAACACCTTTCAACAATCCATTCGCCGATATCTTCGGCAAAAATTAGCCCGTTATCCGTTAAAGGCTGTAAAAAAACTTTGGGATTGATTATATCTTCGGCTACGTTATTGCAGGCTCCGTCCCGCCCATTCCCGGCTTCTCCAGCGTGATCCGGGGGGGATGCCGGGTATATTTACCGCCCGCTTCGCTCAAGTCGCAGAGGACGCAGAGCCCCGAAACAGCGTTTCCGGGCTCTGAGATCTCTGAACCTCGTGAAAGCGAAGCGAACGGACGTTGATACCAATTGTTCAGCCGGCCCTGTTTCGGCTTCACGACATTTAAACTTGACACCACGCCGCCTTTGTTAATAAGATATCAAAGAAAGTTTTCTGAATACATCACATCATTCCATTGTCCATCCAAGATCACACGAAACATCGCACAAACGAATTGACAGTCCTGAGTTTGACAGAAATTTCGATCGTATCCTCACTACCGCAACTCAAAAATGATACCCCGGCATGATGCCGACAGCATCCACCATATCTCAAGTCTAAAAAACTGCTGGTTCACTTAGATCAACGATTCCGAATCGTTTCGGCAGCCGGATCGCACCCCATAACCCTCAATTGAAAGGAAAAACATCATGAGAAAAAAAATCATCTGTCTTTTCATGGTCGCCCTGGGATATGTTATGATGGGGGCCATGGGGTGCGGTACCATGCAAAGCGCCCGGATCAGTCAATTGCAGGATGAAGTTTTCCAGAAAAACCAGGAAATCAGTGCCTTGAAAAGCAACATCAATGAACTCGAGGCTACCGTGGCACAAAATGAAATGGAGATAATCCGATCGGAAAAAGCCAACCAGGAACTCCGGGCGGTGAAAGAATCGTTTGAAAGTGAACTTCAGGAATCCCGGATGCGTGAAGAGGAGGCCATGCGCGAGGTCGCCGCAGCGGATGAAAGGACCGCTGAAATGTGCACGCTGTTTCCCATGAAAGCAAAGGCCGGTGAATGCTACGCAAAGGTTTTCATCCCCGCCAAATACAAAACGGTTTCCGAAAAAGTCCTCAAACAGGAGGCCTCTGAAAAAATAGAAATCATTCCCGCCAGATACGAATGGGTCACTGAAAAGGTTCTTGAAAAAGAGGCCACCAGAAAATTTGTTGAAGTACCTGCCCGGTATGAATGGGTAGAGGAAAAAGTTCTTGAAAAAGAAGCCCACCAGGTCTGGAAAAAAGGACGTGGGCCCATCGAAAAAGTGGATAACTCCACCGGAGAAATCATGTGCCTGGTGGAAATTCCCGCCTCCTACACGACCCTGAAAAAGCAGGTTCTGAAAGAAGCGGCCAGAGTTGACGAAATCGAAATCCCTGCCACATACAAGACCGTCAAGGTAATGCGGGAAATTCAACCGGCACAGACCAGACGCGTTCCGATTCCAGCCAGATATCAGACGGTCTGCAAAACCGTCAAAGTTGAAGATGAACACATGGAATGGAGAAGAATCCTGTGCGAGACCAATGTCACACCGGACCTGGTTGCCGGCCTGCAGGAAGCACTGTTAAACGCCGGCCATGACCCGGGCCCCATTGACGGCATCATCGGGCCTCGAACCAATGCCGCCATTGGTTCCTACCAGAAAGCGAAAGGGCTTGCCTCCGGGGCTTTAACCTACGAAACGCTTGAAAGCCTGAATGTCAGATAATACCGTATCCCGGTTTTAACGGTACCCGCTGTGATTTCCACAGCGGGTTTTTTTTATTTAAGCGAAGCGAACGGGCGGTAGAAAATAAAAGAGATTTTTTTGTAACGGCAATTTTATGGATATTAGGTTGCGGGCGCAGCTCGCTTTAGAACCAAGCCCCCCATTTAAAGCTTCCATTCCGCAACGCGATATATTAAAATACGCGTTTTAGATTTGAGACCGTTTTTACACACAAATTCGTAGCCGGTCTCCGATCAATTCCCATAGGAACAGGGAGCTGTTTAATGAAATTACTCTTACTGTTTTGTGTTCGCCTCCGCATTCTGTTTTCAGCCGGAATCGCCTGCCTGATGTTGGTTTCTGTTCAACCTGCTGATGCGGTTTCCCTGAACACCCGGGCCTCTATCACTGGGGAAACGGACGCCACCGCCTTTTACGCCGGCGCATCAGAAAGCCCCACGAAAAATCAAATCCGAAGTTCCGCGGTACCGGCGTATGCAAAAGCCTCGCCGGATCTGTTTGCCGGTGCGTCTCTGGGAACGGCGTGGCCCCTGGAATCCGGCTACATCGTAACGAACAATCACGTGATTTCCGACTGCACGGATGTGCTGCTGGTGGACCGATCCGGCCGTCAGGTGCGCGCCTGGGCCGTTGCCCGGGATGAAATCAATGATATCGCATTGCTGGAAACATCGCATCGGGACAAGCTTCCGCCTGCCCTGCCGTTATCCCATCAGCAGGCCGGTCTGGGAGCCAGTGTGTTTACGATCGGATACCCACGAATCGACGTTCTGGGCAGATCCCCTAAACTATCCAACGGTATCATCAGCAGCGCCAACGGCCTGCGGGACAACCCGGCAACGTATCAGATCACGGTACCCATCCAGCCCGGCAACAGCGGCGGCCCGCTGTTGAACATGAACGGCGAAGTAGTCGGCATGATCAAATCCATGATCGGTATTCGTGATGATTCCGGCAGCCTGTACACGCTGCAGAATACCAGCTGTGCGTTGAAGGTTGATCCGATCCGGCGTCTGTTGGGGCATCTGCCGCATCAGGATCCGATTCTTAAAGTGCTGCCCCGAACAGCTGAAAACCTGGAACTGCTGGCCCGACGAATTCAGGATTCGGTGTTGATCGTCGTCGCCCGATAACAATACAGGACATAGCAACCCCATGCGTGCCGTTATTCAAAGAGTCAGTCAAAGCTGCGTTACCGTAAATCAGGAAACAGTGGGTCGAATCGACCGGGGGCTTCTGGTTCTGCTGGGTGTGGCAGACACAGATACCGAAGCAGATGCCGATTACCTGGCGGATAAGATCTCTCTTCTGAGGATATTCGAAGATGACAACGGAAAAATGAACCGATCGCTGCTGGATACCGGCGGGGCCATGTTGATCGTGTCTCAGTTTACCCTGCTGGCCGACTGCCGAAAAGGCCGTCGACCGTCGTTCGCCCATGCTGCCGCACCGGAGACGGCCGATCGACTGTATCGATATTTTGTGTCCCGGGTTGACCAAAAAGGCATTCATGTTCAAACCGGTTCATTTGGCGCCATGATGGCGGTGACCCTGGTCAATGACGGACCGGTAACGCTCATTGTGGAGAGCCGATAACCGGTCATGGTTACCGTTCGCTTCGCTCGAGACGCAGACAATGCAGAACCTTAAAACGGCCATTTGGGTTTCTGCGATCTCTGTGCCTTGAGAGAGCGAAGCGAACGGGCGGGAGAAAATATTTTTTTGTAGCGACAGATTTATGCGTGTCGAGTTTCGGAAACAACTCACTTTAAAAATACGCGGAATCAAAATATCAGACATGAACAACAAGGATAAAACATGACAACCGACATTAAATCGATCGATACCGACGCATTGCAACATAAAATCGCCCGAAAACCGTCTCTGGTATGGGATAAAATTGATCCGGCAGAACGAAACGACGTGTTCGAACTGGCCGATTCCTACAAAACATTTTTAGATATCTCGAAAACCGAACGGGAAGCGGTCCGACATATTCGGGATGCCGCCGTCAAGCATGGGTTCCAGGATGTTGACGCCGAAGGTGCCGGCGGTAAATACTATAAAATATTTCGAAATAAATGCATTGGAATGGCTGTGACCGGCAGCACTCCCCTGGTGCAGGGTTCCCGGCTGGTGGCGGCCCATATTGATTCCCCGCGATTGGACCTCAAACAGAACCCGCTCTATCAGGACCTGGAACTCGCGTTTTTTAAAACGCATTATTACGGCGGTATTCGAAAATATCAATGGCTGGCCCGCCCCCTGGCCCTGCACGGCACCGTCATCACATCCGAAGGCAAACAGCTCGAACTGACGATCGGTGAATCTTCTGATGACCCGGTATTCACCATTGCAGATCTTCTGCCTCATCTTTCCCGAAGGCTTCAGGACGGGAAAAAACTCTCCGAGGCGTTTGAGGGTGAAAAACTGAACCTGATTATCGGCAGCATCCCGGTAGGAGACCCCGATCTGAAGGAACGGGTCAAGCTGGGAATACTTCATTATCTCAATACCCGGTTTGGTATGGTGGAAGAAGATTTCGTGAGCGCTGAGATCGAGGTGGTGCCCGCCGATAAAGCCCGGAACGTCGGGTTTGATGAAAGCCTGATCGGCGCCTACGGCCAGGACGATCGAATTTGCGCCTTCACCGCACTTCAAGCACTTACAACTACTGAAACACCCCATTTTACGGCAGTGGCGCTGTTTTTTGACAAGGAAGAGATCGGAAGCGACGGCAGCACCGGCGCCAAATCGCGGTTCATGGAAGATTTTTTCTCGGATCTGCTGGTTAAAACCGGAGCGAATGCCGACGAGCGCTCCCTGCGCAAATGTCTGATGAATTCATTCGCCCTGTCGGCCGATGTCAATGCCGCCATGGATCCTGATTTTCAGGAAGTCCATGAAAAGCGAAACGCCGCCCGACTGGGGCACGGAATCTGTCTCACCAAATACACGGGTTCCGGAGGCAAGTCCGGCTCCAGCGACGCCAATGCCGAATATCTGGGAAAAATTCGCAGACTCTTCAATGAAAAAAAGGTGGCCTGGCAGACCGGGCAACTCGGAAAAGTGGATCAGGGCGGCGGCGGTACCATCGCAAAATTTCTGGCCGCTTACGGCATGGAAATCCTCGATTGCGGTCCGGCAATTCTGTCCATGCATTCACCGTTTGAGATTGCCGCCAAGACGGATCTGTACATGACCCTGAAAGCGTATCAGGCGTTTTACGCCTCCCGTATGCAATGATTCAGTATGGAAGCACGGAAAAAGGCTGTTCAAAAAATGGCACCTGTAAACAACTCTCAAAGGCGTCTTCTATATTTGAAAAAGCTTTCAGATGTATGGCAAATAGTAAGTATGGGCAGGCTTTGGCGGGGACTCATCCTGTGCTCCGTTTTACTGATCGCCGCAAAAGCAGACGCGAATCCGGTCAACCGGCTCCAACAGCTGATCGGCAACCGGGATGCCGTCAGGGTTACCGCGCCCGGTGGGGAAGCCATTTTTTCCAAAAATGATTCAACCCCGCTGATTCCGGCTTCCACATTGAAATTATTCACATCTCTGGTTGCGCTGCATTACCTGGGGCCGGACTACCGGTTTTCGACTGAATTCTATCTGGGGGACGACAGCCGGTTGATCATCAAGGGTTACGGTGATCCGCTTTTCATATCGGATCAGATCGATCGGGCAGCCGCTCAGATTGCCCGGCAACAGCTTACGGTGTCCCATATTACGGTGGATCCTTCCTATTTTTCAACGCCGATCGTCATCCCCGGAGTCTCCGACGCTTCTTCGCAACCCTATGATTCTCCCAACGGTGCCTTATGCGCCAATTTCAATACGGTGTGTTTTGACACATCCAACGGTCAATACATCAGCGGCGAACCCGAAACGCCTCTGTTGCCGTGCGTTATCGAACAAATCCGCCTCACGCATCTGAGCCGGGGCCGAATTACCCTGTCTCACGACGGGCATGCGGCAGCCCTTTACACCGGCCGCCTCTTTCAGCACTTCTTAGGTCGGCACGGAATTCCCACAACAGCCGACATCTTGACGACCGGCGTCGATAAATGTTCGGATCGTCTGGTATACACCCGGACCTCCGAATTCAATCTGTCCGAGGTTATCTCAAGGCTTCTGGAATTTTCCAACAACTTTACGGCCAATCAGATTTTCATCGCTGCCGGAGCCGCGGCATTCCATCCACCGGGCGATCTGAACAAGGCCGTCAAAGCCGCAGCGGTCTATGCCCGAAACGAACTGGAAATCAAAAATTTCTCACTGGTGGAAGGCTCGGGAATCTCCAGAGAAAACCGGATATCCGCCGAATGCATGGATCGAATCCTTGAGGCGTTTGAGCCTTATCATCACCTGATGCGCCGGGAAGCCAATGAATATTATAAAACCGGCACGCTCAACGGCATTCGAACACGCGCCGGATACATCAAACACCGCAACGGCCGATTGTACCGTTTCGTCGTGTTTATCAATTCTTGGGGGAAGTCCTGTGATCCGGTCATGGATCAGATTCATCGACTGGTCAGCGCACAAACGAGACCCGGTAAGAAAGCAGGATAAAATCAGCAGGTATCGCTCGTGATACTGGCGTATGCGTTATGATTGTGGATGGACTCGAAATTTTCGGCACTGACGGAAAACCACGTAATATTCTCATCCCCTTTCAGCCTGCCCGCAACGTCTCTTACAATATCTTCTACAAATTTGGGATTCCGGTAGGCCTTTTCCGTTACATATTTTTCATCTACCCGTTTGAGGACCGAATACACCTCACAGGACGCACATTCTTCCACCAGTTGAATCAAGTCTTCGATCCAGAAAAACTTTTTGAACCGGGTGCTGAGACGAACTTCTCCGCGCTGGTTATGAGCCCCCATCTCGCTGATTTCCTTTGAGCACGGGCAAACCGACGAGATCGGTACGATCACCTCTGAAACCAGGTCCACTTTTCCGGCGGCGTTCGATGTTCCGATAATCCGGCAGGTATAGTCCATCAGTCCCGGTGATTGGCTGACCGGGGCTTTCTTTTCAATAAAATAGGGAAAGGTGACCTCAATATGGGCCGACGCCGCATTCAGATAATTTTTCATCTGTTCCAGAATGACGGAAAATTTTTTGAGGGATATTTCCGGATGGAACTCATGGAGCATTTCCACAAAACGACTCATGTGGGTGCCCTTGTACGTATGGGGCAGATCCACATACATATTAATCACGGCGACCGTGTGCCGGCTGCCGTTGACCCTGTCCAGAACCGTTATGGGATAGCGTATGTTCTTGATTCCGACTTTATCAATGGGAATATTTCGCTCGTCTATCTGATTTTGGATGTCTTTCATAGGTCTCGGGCCTTCAAACAGGATCAAATTTTCCCGGACGCACCGATACCGGTTTCGTCGGTACCGGGGCTGAGCCATTACATAAAGATAAAACCAATCCGTTGAGCAGTGGATGTCATTTAAGCAGATAGTCCGGCTTTACATGGCTCATCGCCCGGAATATATTGCCTTTGACCTTTCTGTTACTTCGATACAGATCGCTTAGAAACGTTTTGATTTCCCGCCGTTTGGAGGCATGTGCCGATGGACACCGGTTGATAAATTCCGGAAAGTGTTTTTCCACGGCAAATCGTTTGATCAGCTGTTCATCGGCAAACGCCAATGGGCGGATGATGGTGAATCTGCCCTGAAAAAAATGCTGAAGAGGTACCATGGTGCTGATCTCGCCGGCATAACAGATATTCAGAAAAAAACTTTCGATAATGTCGTCTTTATGATGCCCAAGCGCCAGTTTTCGGCATCCCAGTTCATCGGCAATCTCAAACAGCCGCTTTCTGCGCATCCTGGCACACAAAAAACACGGATTTTCCCTGTTTTCCGGGCCATGGGCCGTCACTCCGTAGTCCGTATGCTCAACCCTCAAGTGGAAACCGTTCTTTCGACAGAATTCCTCTAGCGAAGCGCTGTAATCACCGTCAAACCCGGGGTCGATGTAAATGGGGAAAAGTTCGTATTGAATCGGGGCACGCGCAAGGCGTTCTTTCAGCATCCACAACAGGGTCAGGCTGTCTTTGCCGCCGGACACACCGACGGCGATGCGATCGCCGTCTTCAATCATTTCGTAGAGATGAACGGCCCTTCCGATCGCCCGATTCAACCGTTTGTATATTGAACTGTGTTTCTGCAAAAACTGGAATACACCTCAGGACTCACTGCTTTCAGACTGTGATTGGAGCTTGATTTTTCCGGCGGCGATTTCCCTCAGTGACACAACGATATCTTCATTTTTGGGTGAACTCACCAGGTATTCCGATCCCTCTCGAATCTGTCGGACCCTTTTGGCCGCCATATGTACCAGAACAAAACGATTGGGTACGCGTTTCAAACAGTCTTCAATGGTAATTCGTGCCAAAGGTAAACCTCCCTGTAATGTTGAATTAATTTTTGCCGAAACCCTGAATCAATGAATATCGATCAACTCAAAAAGTCTTTTTCCGCCCGGGGCCTGAAATACAATTTCTTCGCCCACCTGTTTTCCAATAATGGCTTTACCCAGCGGGGATGAAATCGAAATACGCCCGTTTCCGATATCGGACTCATCCGGACCGACAAGTTGATAAATGACGTTATCACCGGTATCAATGTTTTCCAGTTCGACCCGGCATCCGAAAACGGCCCGATCCTTGCTGAGGGTGTCAGGATCGATGATATCGGCATGGCCCAGTTTATATTCCAGTTCTCCGATCCGCCCCTCGATAAAGCCCTGCCGATCTTTAGCGGCATCGTATTCGGCATTTTCGGAAAGATCACCATGAGCACGGGCCTCTTCGATGGCTGCTATGACTTTAGAACGTTCAACCGTTTTTAACTGATTCAATTCTTTTTTAAGGGTCTCATACCCTTCCCGTGTCATCGGTACTCGTTCCACGATGTATTGCTCCTGTTTCATGTAATAACGGCTTCATCGGCCGTATTTTATGCCGGCAGCCGTTGACTGGATCGACCACGTCTATTTTCAAAACCTTTATCCCGGCGGATGCTACAAATACTTTTCCGCCAGAAGTTCTGCAATCTGTACAGTGTTTGTTGCCGCCCCTTTTCGAATATTATCGGCAACGATCCAGATATTGATCGCGTTCGGGATGGATTCGTCATCCCTGATCCGGCCCACCAGCGTCAAATCCTGACCGGCGGCATCGGTCGCCAGCGGATATTTGTTGTGCAGGGGGTCATCGACGACTTTTACGCCCGGCGCGTCTGCAAGCAGTGTTTTCACCTCGGATGCGGAAATTTTTTTCCTCGTTTCCACATTAACCGATTCCGAATGGCTGTAAAAAACCGGTACGCGGACTGTAGTCGCCGTTACCGCCACGGAATCATCTTCAAGGATTTTCCGGGTCTCGTTGACCATTTTCATTTCTTCTTTGGTGTATCCGTTGTCCATGAACACATCGATGTGCGGCAGGCAGTTAAACGCGATTTGATGCGGATAGACTTTCGGTTCATAATCCAGAAAATTGAGCATCGCCCGGGTCTGGTCATGCAGCTCATCGATGGCCTTTTTCCCGGTTCCGGACACCGCCTGATAAGTGGAAACCACAATGCGTTTGATTCCATAATGTTTGTGAATCGGACTCAGCGGCACCACCATCTGAATGGTGGAACAGTTGGGATTTGCGATAATTCCCTTGTTTTTGTATCCGGCGACGGCATGCGGATTGACTTCCGGAACCACCAGCGGGATATCCGGATCCATTCGCCAGGCACTGGAATTGTCGATGACCACACAACCGGATGTTGCGGCGCACGGCGCAAATTTGAGACTTGTACCCCCGCCCGCAGAAAACAGGGCAATATCAATCTTTTCAAATGATTTTTCCGTCAGCTCCTGCACCGGCACCGACTGCCCCCTATAGCTGAGTTGACGCCCGGCTGACCGTTTGGATGCCAGAAACGTGATATTTTTTACCGGAAAATTTCGTTCCTCCAGGCACGCAATCATCTGATTGCCGACAGCTCCTGTTGCACCTACCACAGCTACATTTAATTTTTTCTCCACCATGTTCATCACACCTCAATCATAACGTTACATTTTCTGTCGTTGCTTACTAACGACAAATTCTAACAGATCTGTTTTGTTCCATCAGATAAATTATGTCAAATTACGGTTTTTATCCTGCAGGATGGGGATTGTGCTTCTGGGTTTGCTTATTGGACGTATCGCCGTGTTTGGCCTCCTTATGCTTTCGAATGGTCAGATAAGGACCTGACCCCACATACGAAAGCCCCAGCACGAATAGTGCGATGGGCGGCTGTGAAGCGATAAAAATCAGAATCAACACGGCGGTGACCAGCATATTGAAATTCATTTTCCTGAAAAGCTCAGGTTTTTTAAAGCTGTAATATTTAACCGTGCTGACCATCAGAAATGAAAGTATATACAGCATAATAAGCATTATAATCGAATTTCCGGCAGGATCAAATCCGAAGCGGCTGAAGAGCAACACCGTAGTGGCGTTCATTCCGGCTGCCGCCGGTATGGGAAGACCGTTAAAATACTCGCTGCCGGCAGTCCCCACCTGCGTATTGAACCGGGCCAGACGCAGGGCTCCGCACGCCATAAACAGAAACGCGGCCAGCCAGCCGATTCGCCCCAGAGGTTTCAACGCCCACAAATAGATCATTAAACCGGGAGCCAGTCCAAAGGAAATCAAATCCGCAAGTGAATCGTATTCCACACCGAATTTACTGGTCGTATTAGTAGCACGGGCAATCTTCCCGTCCATCATATCAAAGACGGCCGCCACCAGTATGGCGATAGCCGCTGTGGGAAAATCTCCGTTAATGGATGATATCACCGCAAAAAACCCGGCAAATATATTCAAAGACGTAAATATGTTCGGCAGAATGTATATGCCTCGGCGCAATTTTTCCGTTTCGAACCGTTTTTTCTTTTTCATGAAATATACCCCAGTATGGAATGGCCGCTCTGAACTTTGCAGCCGACGGAAACGTTTAAACGAACGTCCGCAGGGAGATACACATCCAGCCGCGATCCAAAACAGATCAAACCATAACGCCGGCCTCGCGTTACCGTATCGCCCTCGCAAAGCCTGCATTTGATTCGTCTGGCAATCAGTCCGGCAATCTGAACAAAACAGATGGTCTGCCCGGACGGGGTCTCAATTTGTACGGCATTGTGCTCATTTTCCCTGGAAGCTTTGTCCAGGTTCGCTGAAAAAAACTTTCCGGGATAATAGCTGATTTTCTTCACCACGCCGTCGTAAGGAACCCGGTTGACGTGAACGTTAAGAACCGACATGAAAATACTTATTTTCATGCAGCGCCCCGGATAGAAATCGGAATTTTCAACTGTGTTGATGAATATAACTTTTCCGTCCGCCGGCGATACAACCCCACCCTGTTCATTGGGCACTACCCGATCCGGATCTCTGAAGAAACAGCATATTGCCAGCGTCGCGATAAGGACGACAATGGCCGGGACCGTAAGCTCCAGAAGCGCAAAGACCAATGTAATGAACGCAAAAGCAAAAATCAAGGGCAAACCGGCCTTCGCCACAGGGAATGCATACGGGCCGGGCGGATCCGGAAATGAAAATTTATTCATTTATAAATATCCTAAACAGCACCAACAGGTTAAGGGCCTCTGCAAAAACAAATTACACAGCCGTGCCTGCCGTTCCGTCTTCTGCAATGTATCACCGCACACACCTGTATGCGCGTTTAATGCATCTTGGGGGGAGACAAACACCCTGCGCAATTAATTTTTGCCGAGGCCCTGAATGACAAAATAATGTAACAAATTTTTATAACAGGATCGGCGAGTATTGTCAACGAATTCAAAACTGGATGACTACAGTTCCGGCCCGCAAAAATAACGAGAACCCCATCAGACCCATCAGAGGGTCTTGCGTGCCCCTGAAAAGTTATTTTCCGACCTTTCATCCATTCATATGACACGGCTTAAAGTTCAATTCGGCATCCGATTTACGGATATAGTGCGGAATCAGACTGTTTATATCATCCGTCTCTCCCCTTGTGAACCGGTCCATACTCAGCGCCGCCACATCAGGGGCATGAATCATATGCCGATGACCGGGGACAAAACAAGCGAAACCGTCCAGACATTGTCGGATTTCCTGTTCATGTATCAATGCCCCGCTACCGACAAACACATGCCGCTCACGGATTCCCGACAAGGCTTCTTCCAAATTGGAGACCCTTTCTGATATTTCCGGAGCGGGCAATCCGTTTTCAATCCGGTACCGGGCCCAATACACTTCATTTTTTCTCGCATCGATGAGCGTACAGATGTGATTGCCCGATTCACCAACAGAGTGGGCCAATGCGTCCAGGCTGGATACTCCGACCACGGGCTTTTGGGTTGACATGGCCAGACCCTTTACGCAGCTGATTCCGATGCGAATTCCGGTAAAACTTCCCGGCCCGCGGGTGACGGCGAAGCCGTCCAGGTCCGTAAGGTTGCACCCGGCCAGTCGCAGGACCGTATCAATCACCTCCATCAGGTGCCGGGTATGACTCCGGCGACCGGCAATCGTTATTTCGGCCAATACGGAGCCGGCTTCCACCACTGCCGCACTGCAGCTTTGGGTCGAGGTGTCGATGGCTAAAATTTTCATATATCCTCTGTTTCACACAACGTACAATTTTCCGGCGAGGGGTTATTTTTTAAATTTTTTTTGGGGTGCCGATCGGAATCGGCTTTTTCCAAAGCTGTTTCCAGAACCTGTTTCATCTCCCGGACAGAAACAAACTTGATTTTGCGCTTAATGTTACCGGGAATTTCAGACAGATCTTTCTTGTTTTTTTCGGGAAAAATAACCGTTTGAATACCGGCCCTCAAAGCCCCCAGCGTTTTTTCCTTTAGCCCCCCAATCGGAAGTACCCTGCCTCTCAACGTAATCTCTCCGGTCATGGCGACATCTTTGGCGACCGGTCGTCCGGTCAACGCGGAAATCAGAGCGGCCGCCATGGCAATACCCGCAGACGGACCGTCTTTGGGTATGGCACCGGCCGGCACGTGAACATGGATATCCATCTGATCGAATATACTTTCATCTATTTCCAGGAGTTCGGCATTGGCACGGGCGTAGGTCAATGCCGCCCGAGCGGATTCCTGCATCACCTCTCCCAGCTGTCCGGTCAGTATCAATTCTCCTTTACCGGGAAACAGCGACGCCTCTACGTACAACACTTCACCGCCGACCTGTGTCCAGGCCAATCCGGTAGACAAGCCCACCTGACTTTCTTCCTGATCCATTTCGGGGATATACTTCGGAATACCAAGATATTTATGAAGGTTTCCCCGGGTGATGTGAAACGGCCCCTTCTCGCCTTCGGCCAGTCTGCGCGCTACTTTGCGACATATGGCACCGATTTCCCGTTCCAGATTACGAAGTCCTGCTTCAGACGTATATTCATTGATCATCTGGACCAGGGCCTCCGGGCTGACGGTCAACGCTCGGCTTTTCAAACCGTTTTCCTTCATTTGTCTGGGGACCAGATAAGATTGCCCGATAATTTTTTTCTCATCTTCAGTATATCCCGGTAAATTGATAATTTCCATTCGGTCCAGGAGCGCTGAAGGAATCGTATCCGTCAAATTAGCCGTAAGGATAAACATGACTTTTGACAAATCAAACGGCATATTCAGATAATGATCGCTGAATGCCGAATTCTGTTCCGGATCCAGAGCTTCGAGCAGCGCTGAGGACGGATCTCCTCTGAAGTCAGCACCGATTTTATCAATTTCATCCATCATGAATACGGGGTTGTTGGCCCCACACTGCTTCAATCCCTGCAGAATTCGTCCGGGCATCGCGCCGATATATGTCCGCCGATGCCCCCTAATTTCGGCTTCATCACGGATACCGCCAAGGGAAATACGAAAAAATTTTCGTTTCATTGCGCGGGCAATGGCTTTACCCAGAGATGTTTTTCCCACACCCGGCGGTCCGACAAAACACAATATCGGACCTTTCATCTTTGGATTGAGTTTTCTGACACTCAGATATTCAAGCACCCGCTCCTTTACCTTATCCAGGCCATAATGGTATTTATCCAACACCCCCTTGGCCTCTTTAATATCAATAATGTCTTTTGTGGACTTGCTCCAGGGCATTTCAACCAGCCAGTCCAGAAAGGTTCTAACCACCGCGGTTTCGGATGAATCCGGATGCATCTGCTCCAGCCGCCTCAACTGCTTCAGGGCCTCCTGCTCGGAGTCCTTCGGCATTTTGGCGCGCTTGATCTTCTTTTTATATGCTTCAACTTCCTGGGCCTTTTCGTCGTGTTCGCCCAGTTCCCGGTATATGGCCCGCATCTGTTCCCGCAGGAAATAATCCCGTTGACTTTTGGAAATTTCATCTTTGACGTCGGACTGAATTTTCGCCTGAACCGACGACAGTTCCGCTTCCCTCTGAAGGAGGTCGTTGACCTTCCGGAGCCGCCTGATCGGATCGTGCATTTCAAGAATGGCCTGAGACTCATCAATTTTCAGTTTTAAATTGGTTACTACCAGATCCGCCAGTTTTCCAGGGTCTTCGATACTCTCAAGAATGGTGCTCACTTCCGGGGTCATCTCCCCCCGAAGCGTCAGAATTTTCTCACTGTTTTCCCGGACATTGCGCATCAAGGCTTCAATCTCGAGACTGATTTCCTCGGTCGGCTTATCTTCAATGGTTTCGATACGAACCCGATAAAAGGACCGATGACGGACGTATTCGGTAATTTTTGCCTTTGCCGTTCCTTGAATCAGTATTTTCAGACGGCCGTCAGGAAGTTTCAGCACCCGAATAATCCGACTGACGGTCCCTACTGAATAAATTTCCTCCGGTTTCGGATTTTCAATCCCCGGATCTTTTTGAGTCGCCACCAGCAAAAACCGGTCCTTTGCAACAGCTTCCTCCACGGCGCGTATGGATTTTTCCCGTCCGACAAACAACGGCAGAAGCATGTCGGTAAAAATCACCACATCCCGGACCGGCATCAGCGGAACCACGCAGGGAACAGTGTCTTCCTTTTCTTCGCCTTCTTCTTCGATAATGCTGATCAAATCATCCTTATCGGTCTCAGCCATTTTTTCTCCTATAAATGCATATAAAATCGCGAATATTCTCACGACGGGCTCAGCGATAAAATCATTTCAACAACCAAGCCGGATTGAAGTTTAAAACACAAATTTATTAATATATAAGACCAAATTTCATTTTGACAATATTATTCTTGATTTTTTTCATCAAAATAGAGGATGATCATTGGGCAATCGGTTCATATCTCACATCAACCATTTGGCCCCATGAGGTTTGACGGAAAGGTCTTCACCTGTGTGTAATGTCACGGTTCAACTGTTTTCCTTCATATTCGGCGCCTGCATCGGCAGCTTTCTGAACGTCTGCATTTTCAGGCTGCCGGCGTCTCAATCCATTGTGACGCCCGGGTCCATGTGCCCCGAATGCGGGCAACCCATTCGGTTTTACGACAACGTCCCCATTCTGAGTTACATCCGACTGAAAGGCCGCTGCAGGCACTGCGCGGCCCGCATCGCCCTTCGATACCCTCTGGTGGAGTTGATCAGCGGCTGTTTTGCGCTCTGCGTCGTTCTCAGGTTTGGAATCGGATATGAAGCGTTTATTTATTATTTCTTTATTGCCGCACTGCTGGTGATCACCTTTATCGACATCGATCATCAGATCATTCCGGACATTATCACGCTTCCCGGAATTCCGGTCTTTTTTGCCGTATCTTTCGCTCTTCCGGACGCAAAATGGACGGATTCCGTTCTGGGCTTTCTGGCAGGGGGAGGTATTCTTTTTTTGACAGCCTGGGGGTATTATCTTCTGACGAAAAAAGAGGGACTGGGAGGCGGTGATATCAAGCTGCTGGCCATGATCGGCGTACTTCTCGGGTGGAAAGGCGTCGCCTTTACTCTGTTTACGGGCTCAATCGTCGGAACCGCATGCGGGCTTCTGGTCATGGTGAAGCATAACCGCAATTTAAAACTGGCAATCCCCTTCGGCCCGTTTTTATCGATCGGAGCCATCTTATATGTATTTTTTGGACCTTATCTTATCCGTTGGTATTTCAACTTCCTGAAATAACCTGCCCCTGACCGGCCACGACTTCCTGAACACGAACGGCTGACATTTCAGGAATTCTGAATTAATACATCCATGCCGTTGATCAGACACTCACCGGACGAACGTTATTTTTCATGAATTTCGAGATGTTCCAGTCCCACAACGATATTCCTGACATCCTCATCGGTTTCCGACAGTTTTATCAAATCGTCCACATAATCCTTCAGACAGTGTACGCACATGGTTTCAAACCCGTTGACATCCAGTTCGTAAATTCGTTTGCGGCATTGAAAACACATCGCCGTTCTGGGCTCTGCCAGAATAATATTACCGGCTTTACCGTGAATGATGTGTTCACAAGCCGTCCACAACTCAACTTCCCCGTGCTTCTCGCAATATCCTTTTTCAGGCATTGGGATTACCTCCTTTCCGCTTCATAAAACACTTTTTCAGTGCCTTATCCGTTAAAGGCTACCCCCAAAAAAATGGGGACACATTTACCGCCCGCTTCGCTTGAGACGCAGAGAACGCAGGCCCCCGAAACGGCGATTCCGGTCTCCGCGATTTCTGTGCCTCGAGAGAGCGAAGCGAACGAACGTAAAAAACAAACGGCACCGGAAACCCCGACAGGGGTTACGACGTAAGGCCGGTGCTTTGAACTACCGGTTACCTTCACCATACGGCCCTGAGTTCCGAAAGGACGGCGTCAAGTCACTCAGTATATACCCTCGCGATTCATGATTCAAAAACGAAATTTTCGATTTTCTGAATGCCGCCGGATGGAATATAACGAACGATAGTTTCGGCTGTAACGGGTGTACATCGTCCCTTCGGGACTTGGGAAATGAGGGGGCCTGCCGGTGGCTGCCGCCCCCGGCCATACGACATTTCCACTTCGTGGAATTTGCCTGATGTTTCTGCCGGACTCAAAAACCGGTTATACTTGAGATTTTTTAAGACCGACCGGCAATTATAATTTTATATATTAAATGAATAATATTCATATCGTAAAATAACGCACCCAGTTTGTCAAAGGAAAAGAAGCCTGCCAGTCGGCAATCATGCTTGACGATTTTCACCGATCGTTTTAAAAAACACGAAAAAATACAATCTCGTCGGAAAGATCACCCCGTATACGGAAAGGACATTTATCATGCGGACAAATCGAGTGTTCATTCATGGTTTGGAGAGCAGCAGCCGGGGAACAAAAGGCGTTTTTTTTAAAAAAAATTACCCGGATATGCTGATAGCCGATTACACGGGCTCACTGAACGAACGAATGAAAGTTCTGAATCTGCTGTTGAAGGAAAAAAATGACCTGATTCTGGTGGGGTCCAGTTTTGGCGGATTGATGGCATCAATTTTTACCTGCGACCATGTTGAAAAAGTAAAAAAGCTGATTCTCCTGGCACCGGCTTTGAATTATCCTGAGTTTTCAGCTTGTTCCAACCGACGAATTCATACACCGGTGATTATATACCACGGTAAACATGATGCCGTCGTCCCTCCGGAACCGGTTCTGGCCATCGCAAAAAAGGCATTTATCCATATCCGGTATCATTGTGTGGAAGACGACCATGCCCTTCACGACACCTTCATGTCTTTGGACTGGAACCGGCTCCTGACCTGAACGGGACATATCGACACCTGAAAAATTTAGCGCCGGCCGATCCACATTGCGTTTTAATTTTTTCAGGGCGTTGTGCGGGGGTCCAATCATTTTGTTTGAGGCCAAACGGCGGTCCTGAATTCAGTCTGATGTAATTTACCAGAATCTCACGAACTGCCGCGCTATTTCACAATGCATTTGAATTCCCGCTGCCAGAGCATCGTCATTGAAATCAAAAGAGGGATGATGGCACGGCGGATAGCTGGAGACGTCGGGAGGCCGAATACCTAAAAACCAGAACGTCGCCGGAATCTTTTCGGCATAATATGCGAAATCCTCGCATCCCATCAGCGGCGGAAAATCAAGTTTCAGCAATGCCGGTGGAACCACCTGTTCGGCAACCTTTTTAAAAACAGTGGTGGATCTGATATGATTGACAAGCACGGGATACCCATCATGAATAATCACATCGGCGTCAGCCCCGAACATCCGTGCAGTCCGGCATGCCGTGGTTTCGATCTGTTTTGCAATTTGTTTCAACACCCGTGGAGACAGGCTCCGAAAGGTTCCCTCCAGCACAGAGGTGTCGGGAATGATGTTGACGGCCGTTCCGGCATGAAATTTAGAAACCGTAATCACAGCGCTGTCGACCGGATTTGTAAAACGGGACACGATGGCCTGCAAGGCGATGCCGACCTGCATACCGATAAAAACGGGGTCTTTACATAAATGAGGATAGGCGGCATGCCCTCCTTTCCCATGGATTTCGATTCTAAAATTTCCGCTGCCTGCCATTGCCGATCGGCTGCACACGCCGACACCGCCCAATTGAAGGTTTCTGCCGTGATGCACATGAAGGCCAAAAATCGCCTCCACTTCGGGATGACTCAACACGCCCTGGTCACACATTTTCCGTGCACCGCCGCCACACTCTTCCGCCGGCTGAAAAATGAACTTGACCGGCCCCTGAAGCTCATCCTGAATCTCTGCCAGAACCAGCACGGCGCCCACGAGACAGGCCATATGGCCGTCGTGTCCGCAGGCATGCATATATTTCACATTTTTGGATGCATACGGTTTTCCGGTCATCTCCGGGATGGGAAGCGCATCCATGTCGGCCCGAAGCGCGACGCAGGGGCCGCTTTTTCGACGGCCGAGTATCGCGACGATTCCCGTTTCCGCCATATTCGTCTGCATCTCGATTCCCGAAATTTTTTCGAGAATACCTGAAATTTTCTTCGAAGTTTCGTATTCCTGAAAGCCCGGTTCAGGATACGCATGAAAATGCCGCCGAAGCTCAACCATCGACGGCAGTACCTTTTTAATTAACGGAATAAGAGGTGTCATTTGTTTGCGCTCACCAATCGATTTAAACGGCATGTCATCAATCGCAGAATCTGTACTGAAAAATAATCTTTCTGCTCCGCGGTCTCCGTGCCCCAAGTGAGCAAAACGAACGGGCGTTGGAATCCCATGAGGTTACAGAGCTATTATTTCCATACCGCATTCACCTGGCGGTATGCAACACCTGAATTAAACACGGGAAACCATTTAAAAAGCGCGGTATGGAATCTCATTATCCATGTTCATGCCCGGAAACCGGACAAATCTGCTGCTTTTCAAATCTTCATTTCTACGCAAAAAAATGCCGGTCCGAATGAAATCAAAAGCCCGAATAGTTGCACAAATTTGCCTATACCATGCAAATTCGCACAACTGTTGCATCAGATAAATCAGTCAGCTGGTTTTTTAACACGCCGCATTCAACCCTATTACAACCTTATAGAGGTTCTATAGAAAAAAGACGAACTTTTTCAATAATTAATATCGGCTGCACGACGCAAATATTAATCAGGTCTTCCCCTCTGAGCATATAAAGGCGACGGATGAACAAGAGGTAGCTCTATTTACTATATTAGAATAGTTCAGCTATATTTTTTGAAATACAGATTTACTCTTTAAAAATTTAGTTTACAAAAACGCCTCGATCATATATGAAAACTCAAAGATTCTGACGAGACAAATAAAATTCAATAAATTCAATTTTCCGATGGATTTCTATATTTTGAGGAGACAATCTCGTTATGAAAAATCAAAAAGATAAAAAATCAACTTCAAAGAAGAAAGGGACGGCTGAAAAAAAACGAGCTCAAAAAAACACAACAGCAAAATCCAAAGCCGCTGTCAGATCAAAACCCTCAAAAAGCAGTCGGGCATCTGTGAAGTCAGGCCCTTCGGAAGGGGACCTGAAACCCGCCGATATAAAAACAGAAAAAGACTCTTCAGATTCGTTTTCACCGGTTTTTGGGGAAGCTGTATCCAAAAAAAAATCCTCCGGGTTCGCGCCCGACCGGGAAGCGGATATCTCCGACCCCTTGACAAACGATTCGATCCGGGAACCTTCGTACAAACCGGCCTTTAATTACGCTGTTCCGGAACAAATGAAAGGAAGTGATTTCATGAAAAAAGCACTCCCCTATCTTATTGTCGGATTCATTATTTTGATAGGCTTTTTACTGGTATTCAGTCTGCCGAATGCAGATAAATTTTATGTCAAAAAAACGGCCGATGGGATTAAAATTCTCCAAGGCACGTTTTCTCCGATCGGCAAAAGGGTTCTGGTTGACCTGCCCGGTGCCCCGGCTCCGGATCCTTTGAAAGACGTATATACCCGGAATGAAGCCAACGCCATGATATGCAGTTATTTTCTGAAAAAAGCTGAAAACGTCTGGAATAAATCAGGGCAGCCGGATTTTGAAGCATATAAAACGCTGGTTGGCAAAGCCATGGAATTCGCTTCTACAGACGCGCTTAAAAAAGCCGTCAGAGCCTATCAAAACGATATCAAATTAATGGTTCTTTTCTATCAGGCAGACCTTGCCGCCAGCAAAGGAACGACATCGGATATAGAAAATGCTGCCGCACATATCAAACAAGCTGCGTCATATGACCTGGATGAAAGACAGACAAAATTAGTCGAATACAAGACCAGAACGCTCAATGACCTGAACATGCTCATCAAGCTGTCCGAATAATTTAATATTCGCTGCGAATAGTGATCGTTCGATAAAAACCACAAGGATTGCGCAGAATATTTGTTCGTCTTCAAGGCGTATCAAAGAGTGCTTACTTGCTGTACGTGCTTTTTGATGCAACGCAGAAGACGGACAAATAGACAAGTAAGTCTGTGGAATTTATTTTTTCCGGGGCCCTAAACACTATCGATATAAATGGCACCAGACCCGGTGTCCATTGATCTCAACCCCTTCAGGTTCTGTGCTCCTGCATGTGGCCATGGCATACGGGCACCGGGTATGGAATCTGCAGCCCGGAGGAGGAGATGAGGGGGACGGAATCTCCCCCTGCAGTACTATTCTGTTTTCAGTGTGAACCCCGGGTGTTGGAACCGAACTGATCAATGCCTTTGAATAAGGATGCAACGGATTGCTTATCAATTCCCCGGTTGGGCCGTATTCAGCAAATTTCCCCAGATACATGACGGCCGTTCGATTCGCTATGTGATGAACGACACTCAAATCATGTGAAATAAACAGATATGACAGATTAAACCGATCTCTCAAATCCATCAGCAGATTAATCACCTGGGCCTGTACCGATACATCCAGTGCGCTGACAGGTTCGTCACAGACGATAAAATCCGGATGGAGTGATATGGCTCTGGCGATATTGATTCTCTGGCGCTGCCCTCCCGAAAATTCATGAGGGTACCTGAAAAGGCAATCTTCATCCATTCCCACATCTTTCACAATTTTCACGGCATGCTCTTTTCTGGATTTATCAAGCATCTTAAACTCCGCAAGTCCCTCTGTCACAATATCCATGACGTTCATTCTAGGATTCAGGGAAGACAATGGATCCTGGAATATGATCTGCATCTTTTTCCTGAATTCGCCTGACCTGTCTGCGGCAAATTTAAAGATATCCTTTCCGGCAAACAAAATGTCTCCGCTTTGGGGCGACTCAAGTCCGACCAATGTTCTTCCCAATGTTGTTTTGCCGCACCCCGATTCCCCGACAAGCCCCAGAATTTCTCCTTTTCTGACTGAAAACGTCACGCCGTCAACAGCTCGGACATAGCCGATCGTCTTTGAAAAAACGCCTCGCTTCACCGGAAACCATGTGCGAAGATCTCGAACCTCAAGTATGTCAGGATGTTCCATTTGTTTATGCATCGTCTGCCCCCGCACATGACTTGTCAATTGAACTTTATTCAAGCCTGTGTTATTGATTGTATAGTTTTTATTCAAATCAAATTCCCCACAACAAGTCCAGGGGATTCATTATTACAACATTTTCGGAAAAGGCTGAAGACCGTTGAGTGTTCCATGTGCTGCAGATCTCTATGATGCCTGCCACATTCTTTTCGGACATGATGTAGAGGTATCTGTTGATTTTTTGCGTTACCTGCGGCCATCCGGGCTGAAGTCCGCATATCGCCGCAAGGCGATGGAAACCCATCCGGATCGAGCGATGGTTGCAGGCGAGAACGAATGCAAGCTGAACGAGCATTTCAAAAAGGTCAATTCCGCTTATGAACGCCTCCGATGCGTTATCGGTGAACAGGGTCTGATTGTAGAAAACATCAGCAGCGCAAACGGTCCGCCCCCCTCACCATCCAATCACCGCACCGAAAACAAACGCACCGGCACATCCCCGAAAAATCATTTTTACACAGGCCAGATTCCCTCCAGAAAATTGTATATCGGCCAGTTTCTCTATTACTCCGGAATCATTTCATGGCAAACCTTAATCGAGGCCATCACCTATCAGAGGCAAAAAAGGCCCCTGATCGGCCAAATAGCTTTAAACTGGGGAATGCTCTCGAATCAGCAGGTCCATAACATCCTGAAAGAACGGCACTTCACCGAAAAATTCGGAGAAGTCGCTCTCAGAAAGCAGTTGATTACCACGTTTGAACTGATGGCATTACTGGGAAAGCAGAAAATGTTTCAATGCCCGTTAGGCGATTATTTTATCAAAAAAGGTATTCTTCAACCGCACCAGCTGGAAAAATTATTAAAAAGGCAACAGGGTCACAACCTCAATTTCATAAATTCGAAATGGAAGTAAAAATCTAATGACGCAAAGTCATTTTTCACCCCTGAGTTTCTTTCGCTGCTGAGCAAACCCCAAAGCCACGATCCGCTCCCGATCTTCAGCCGAAATATTTGTAAAATACAGGGCTGCGGAATAATGTTTTTTCGTGAGCGGAATCACTCGAACCACATGCCCTGCACAGCGCACGGCCGGCCTCCCGTCAGGCAGCCCCAGTTCCAGTCCCAGGTTATCATCTTTTTCAATCGGAACATCGGCCGTAAACTGGAGGCCCCCCCCACTGATATTCACTTCCCGGCTCACCGAAAAAAATGTGTCGTGTTGCCCCCCTTTTGATCTGAACCAGAATTTTACCGGCATTTCCACATCTATACGAAAATTGCCTCGTTCCTGGGGACGCCGAAAGGCCCGCTTTGCCTCCAACACAACAACCCCATCCTCCAGAACCAGTTTGATTTGGACATTCAGGTAACAAATAACGCCTTCAAATTTGAAAGCAATCAAGCAGGAATCTCCAATCTTGAAATCCTTCACATCCCGACGGGAAGATAAAACAGCCGCAAGATAGGGAGATTCAATAATTTTGATCTCCGCTTTCATTGCATGCGTCGCGCCCGAACCCGACTGCCGTTCGAGATCTACGTTTTTATGGGTTTCAAGAAAATTAATGACCTCACCAATGGGTATCGATTTCATGGAATTACACCGTCGCAGATTTCATTGCTTATTAAGAGCCTGAAGAGACCGTTACTCAGAAATTCATGATTAAAAACGATATTACAGCGCATTTTTATGGGTCAATATCTTTTGAATTTATTTATTTTAACAAAGCAATAAAATCTTTCAACATATAAATACATTCTCTGGGTACAATCTTTTAAATCTTGACTTTACGCCATCATTTCCGATAAATTGCTGAATAGAATCAGTGTCTGAGTCAACTCAACAGGTCTTTAAATGATTTATTTTTCCATGTCCGAGAAACTTAAAAACGTTAAAACCGGATATCTGTTCATCGTTTTATTTCTATTTTTATTATAATGCTTTTCTGAATCTCAAGCTGATGTGAGCCTCCAAAGAAGTAAGCTGATCATTCGGGTTTTTCGGACTTTCAGGGCTTTAAAAGCCTCGGAAATAATTCCGACTGTGATAAACGAGCACTGAATAACATCATGAAAAGGAGGTAATCCCTCGCGCATTCGAACTCAAACTATTATTTTTTAAACTGAAAGCTGCCGCTTCAGGTTTGCATAATCGTGCAGGTTATGGTTATTCAGATTTTTGTGATTATCGGGCAACCCCCGACTCGAAAATCGACCCGGCCGATTACGCGGTCACCATTGAATGGTGTACCCCGAAAACGAACGATAATTTCACCTTTCCTTAACGAAATGGGTTGAGTCGACTATTTATGGGCACCGTCCCGTCTTTTGGCTCAAAACCCCCCGACGAGCATCCGACGGACTCTATTCAGGCCCTACCCGGGCCGGCTTGAGTACCGGTTTTTGATTGATGTTTGAAATGTAAAGGGAGGCACATATGCAAAAAAAATCTGTAATTTTAAGAAAAAAAGTCATCCCCTCTGAACGTGACGCCATTCCCCCGCTCATTCACCCGATTGATACTGAAATAGATACCGTAACCAATTTCTCAAGAACTGTGGACAAAACCGACCAAATGAAACATCTGACTGAAATGATCTGGTTTCAGAACCATTTCTGGCCGTTTTAGCGCTTTATCCGTTAAAGGCCGTCAAAAAAAACAAGATATCTTTGCCGGCTTCGCAAATCGGGGTCAAATGTGGTTTCCCGAAATTTTTCCGTGACGGCAATTTTATGATTATTGAGCTGCGGGCTTAGTTCGCTTTGGAGCCTCAGGGCCTCGAAAGAAATAAATCTTACTCAAATAAACGAGGAGCGGTATGAAAAAGTATCTGATTATAGGAAACGGGGTCGCCGGAACCACCGCCGCTGAATATATCGCTAAATCTGACGAACAAGCCCGAATTACAATCGTCACGCAGGAAAACACACCGTTTTATTCCCGGATTCGACTCCATGAATATATCGCTCAGGAAACCACACCTGAACAGCTCATCATAAGAAAACCCGAATGGTACGCGAAACGCGGCATTGATCTCAGGCTCAATACCCGAATCATTCAAGCGGATATCAATCAAAAAGCCGTTTGGACGAAATCCGGCCGGGCATTCAACTACGACAGGCTCCTGATCGCCACCGGCAGTCGATCCTTTACTCCACCGATTCAGGGAACCGACAAACAGGGCGTGTTTACCCTTCGAACGGTAGAGGATGCCGACGCCGTCATCGACTTTGCTGCAACCGCCAAAAGAGTGGTAATGATCGGCGGCGGGCTATTGGGTTTAGAGTGCGGCAATGCGCTTCGTAAGCGAGGCCTGCAGGTAACGGTTGTGGAATTTTTCCCCAGGCTTTTACCCCGGCAGCTCGATTCTGAAGGAGCCGATCGTCTGCTTCATTTAATGACAAAAATGGGGTTCAACTTCCGGTTGGGAGCCCGTACAAAAAAAATATACGGTGATAACCGCGTTACGGGGGTTCAGCTGGAAAACGGGGAGGATCTGCCCACCGACATGATCATTATTTCCGCCGGCGTTCGACCTCATTTAGAATTGGCCTGCGATCTCGATTTGGATTACGACAAAGGCATCAAAGTAAACGAATATCTTCAGACCGGTCAACCGGATGTCTTTGCCGCCGGCGATGTCGCCGAATTTAACGGCACGGTATACGGGATATGGTCTGCTGCCATGGAACAGGGCCGCTTCGCCGGAATCAACATGGCAGGAGGGCAGACGGTTTATACCGGCTCTATCATGAACAACACCCTGAAGGTGGCCGGAATCGATACGGCATCGGGTGGGAATATTGATGCAGGCAATTCTCTGGAATCCAGAATTTTTTCAGATGAAACCATCTATCGAAAAATTGTCATCGACCATGACCGGATCGTAGGATGCATCATGATCGGGGACGTCTCTGGGTTTAATACGATTCTGAAAGCGATCAATGAAAAAACCCCCTGTTCTGAAATATTACCCGTTCTGGAACACATCAACGGATGACGTCAATACGTGATGAATTTTAAATATCCGAGGGTGCGGCAAGATGCAAAGATCTCCTTCAGATGCTTGAGGGCTCTGCATAATAAATTTTTATTGAACCGGCCCGAAAACTCCCCGGAAATAAAGTTCAGGAAACAGATTGTTTTACCAGATCACCGGCAATAAAACACGCCGCCCGATGACCGGGTGTTACGATTTCAAGTTGAGGTGTCTCCTTACTGCATCGTTCAAAGGCATACGGGCATCGCTCTCTGAAACGGCATCCGGAAGGAAAATTCCGCGGTGACGGCACCTGCCCCGGAATCGTATCCAGTCGATCCGCCTTTTTTTTCAGGACGGGAATAGAGCGAAGCAGCCCCCGAGTGTAAGGGTGGGCCGAATGAGAAAACAAATCTGAAACGGTGCCGATTTCCACAATTTTAGAGGCATACATCACCGCTACCCGATCGCACATATCCCAGATAATTCCCATATCATGGGTTATCAGAAGAACGGCCGTCTGTTTTTTCTTCATTTTTCGAATTAAATCAAATATCTGAGCCTGGATTGTCACATCCAGAGCCGTTGTAGGCTCATCGGCAATAACCAGCCGGGGGTGAGGCATCAGGGCCATGGCGATCATGATCCGTTGCTGCATTCCGCCGGAGAGTTGAAACGGGTAGGCAGCCATTCGTTCCCGTGCATCCGGGATCCCCACGTTTGCCAACCATTTTTCCGCTATATGCCGTGCCTCTTTCCTGGACATCTCCTGGTGCATGCGAAGGGTTTCGACCATCTGATTCCCGATACGGTGAAGGGGTGACAATGCGGACAGCGGCTCCTGAAATATCATACTGATGGCCCGGCCTCTGATCTTTCGCATGTGTCCGGCGCTCAATTTCAGCAGATCCGTTCCGTCGAAAAGGATTCTGCCGTGGGAAACCGCTCCCGGAGGTGAAGGAATCAAACGCAGAATACTCAGCGCCGTCACGGACTTACCGCATCCGGACTCTCCCACAAGTCCGAACATTTCACCCGCCCGGATAGCAAACGACACGTCATCGACTGCGTTAAACGTTGCGTCATCGGTTTCAAACCGTACCGTCAAATGTTCTATTTCAAGCAGCTTCGATTGAATATGCGAACCTGCGGATATATACCGGTCTTTTTCCATGCGTATCATTCCATACGGCTGTATTGTCTGGGATCATATGCGTTCCGAATGCCCTCTCCTATAAAAACGCCCAGAAGCATTACTGTAAACAGAGCCAGAGAGGGGTATAAAATCAACCACCAGGCCCAACGGTACTGCTGAGCCTGAAACAGCAGCTCGCCCCAGCTGGGCGTCGGTGGTGGGAGTCCGAATCCCAGATAATCCAATGCCGCCAGGGAACCAATGGCACCCACCAGTAAAAACGGGAAAAAGGTAATCACAGGAACCAGGGCATTGGGCAGGATATGTCTGAATATAATCTTCCTTGAGGACAGGCCCATGCAGCGTGCCGATTCCACAAAAGCCTGTTTGCGCAGCCTGAGAAACTCAGCCCGGATATAATATGAAATTCCGATCCAGTTAAAAATACCGTAACAAACCAGCAGCAGCGAAAAACTTCTTCCGTAAATGGATCCCATCAAAATCATGATATAAAGAAACGGCAGCGCACTCCATATTTCAATGAGCCGCTGGGCGCTGATGTCAATTACGCCTCCGTAATAGCCCTGAACGGCTCCTGCCGCAATGCCGAGTATCATGGAAGCGACAACCAGCATCAGGCCAAACGACAGTGACGTTCTCAAACCATAGAGTATTCTGGCCAGCACATCTCTTCCGGCACTGTCAATTCCGAACAAATGACCTTTTACCGGTGGATAGGGAAACCGGACCTCCTGCATGTAATAATCAATCTGAAACACCCGGTTGCCAATTTTTTGGCGAACGGAATCCATGGGCCCTTCAAACCGCCTGTGAACACTGTGCCGAATCATTTCCCGACTGGATTCGGACAGGTTCTCCCAGAAATCTCCCGCAGGCTGTAACGGCTTGAGTCTTTTATCAAATTGGATCTTTCGTATCCCCGATGTTTCAATTCCGATTTCTCTGAACGTAATTCGTACCGTGGAAGGTGGTCGTTCTCTCTGCGCAAATGTGGCAAGAGAAATCATTACGGGCGGGCGGGCGGCTCTTTCGATCCGCTCTGAAACAAACGGGGATTCCAAATTCCGGAACCGGTTTTCAACCGCCTGACGAAAGGTGTCGGAAATTTCTACATAATCAGTCAGCTTCCGCCCCCTGAGAGCTGCATCATCCCCGACGAAAAAGGCGCCAAGCGATCGTGACTTCGCGATGGAAAAATTCGGACGAACGTTTACCGTCGCCACATGAGGCATCGGCCTGAAGGTGACGGTTACCTGATCTGAAACCTCGATATCCCCCGGGTCAATACTTTCAAAGGGACCAAAAGGGATGGGAGGGAACACCATCAGATGATCCGGACGGGAAGTAAACACGGGGTTTGACAAAAGCTCTTTGTAATCCGGACGGGTTTGTTTTCCGTTACCGAGATATTCATCCTCCGGATAAAACTGAAACACAGGGAAATAAGATTTTCCGTTCAATCGAATGTACAGAGGGGTATTATTACAAATGAATTCCGAACCGAGGCTTACGACATACAACGCCATCAGAAGCCAAAACGATACATGGGCACGTTTCATCTCCTTGAAACGCAAAATGCGCCGGCGGGTCATCGGATTTTTGATCAATTGAAACATCATATCGAAAACTTTTTTTGGGCTTGGTTCCAACGTCGGCCATATTTTCGGAGATTTAACTGCGGAGTCCCGCCAGTTCCCGGCGTAGGACATAGCGTGATCCGGGGAAGCCGGGAATGGGCGGGACGGAGCCTGCAACAACGTGGCCGAAAATATAATCAAGCCCCTTTTTTTCGGACAAATCCAATCAATCGAAGCTGATTCGCGGGTCAATCAGGACATACGCGAAATCCGACAGGATATTCCCCAGCAGCCCAAGAATGGACGTTAACGACACAATACCCATGAATACGGGATAGTCCCGCCCCACGATCGCTTCCAGACTCAAACGCCCCATACCCGGAATTTCAAACACCTGTTCGATAATAACCGAACCGGCAAACATAACCGTCAGAATGGAACCAAACCCTGTCGCAATGGGAATCAACGAATTTCTCAGCGCATGCCCCCACACGGCTCTTCGGAAACTGCCTCCTTTGGCAATCACGGTCCGAATATAATCCTTTCCGATCTGCTCAAGGAGAGAGTTTTTCATCAGCAGAGTTAAAATCGCAAAGTTGCCAACCATATAGCAGAGCACCGGCAGACACATATGCATAAAAATATCACCGGCCTTTTCCCAGAAACCGAACTGAGCAAAATTTTCAGAATAAAATCCGGAAACCGGAAAAATATCCCACAATTGATCCACTGTGCCGCAAAACAACATTTTCAGCACCATTCCGAATGCAAAAGCCGGGATAGCGTACCCCACAAACACGATGACACTGGATACCAGGTCAAACAGGTGGTTATGGCGCAGGGCTTTTGAAATTCCCAGGGGGATGCAGATAAGATAAGACAAAACAAACCCGGTAATTCCAAAAACCAACGACACCTTGAAGCGTTCCCTTATCAACTGCCAGGCAGTCTTGTTTGGAAATTTATAGGATTCCATTCTCATTCCGATCCGATCGGTCACCAGCCATTTCCAGTATCGCTGATAAAAGGGTTTATCAAACCCGAAATGTTTCTCGATCGCACGGCGCTGCTGTGCCGAAATAGAACCCGAAATATCTCCGGCAGCACCGCTGGTCGCCCCCCCCATTCCTTTCATTCGCATAATGACCTGCTCCACCGGACCTCCCGGAACAAACTGAATCAGTCCGAAACACAACACGGTAATGCCCAGAAATGTTGGAATGACCAGTAAAAATCGCCGGATGAAATAATCCATGCGCTGCATGCGTATATTTCCTTATTTCAGAAATACTGATTCCAGGTATTTCTCAATATCAACACGATACAATGAATTCAGTCAATTCTGAAACTTTCAAAAACATGTTATGTATTTTTCTCCGCCCGTTCGCTTCGCGCTCTCGAGGTACAGAGATCGCAGAGACTCAAACCACAGTTTCCGGGCTCAGCGCTCTCTTCATCTCGAGCGAAGCGCCGCAACAATATCCGGAAAAAATTCTTGTTTTTTTGACGGCCTTTAACGGATAAGGCGGTAAAATGGGAATGCAAAGGAACCAAAACCCTACAGCGAACCTCATGCCCCGAAGCGGGCACTCGGTAATACTGTCGAACTATGCGGCAATAAGGGTCACGGAATTAATAAAATCCACAGGTATTGCGCATGATATTTATTCGTCTTCAAAGCGTATCAAAACGTGCATACTTGTTGTACGTACTCTTTGATACAACGCAGAAGACGGACAAATAGGCAATCAAGATTGTGGAATTTATTTTTTCCGGGGCCCTGAAAGAGGCAGGTAAAGATTGGGCCGGTCAAAGGCAGAGCGATATCGCATAAAATGGGAACAGGTTTGACCTGTTCCCATTTTTTGTCTGTCGGAAAAATATGAAATTTTATCGCTTCGAGAACTGAAAACGGGCCCGCGCGCCCCTCTGCCCATATTTTTTTCGTTCTTTGACCCGGGAATCGCGAGTCACAAAACCGGCTTTTTTAAGGACCTGTCTCAACTCGGGATTCGCTTCGAGAAGTGCTTTTGTAATCCCATGCCGAACGGCTCCGGCCTGGCCTGAAATTCCACCGCCAAGGACTCGCACCTGTATGTCGTAGGCATCAACCGTATCCGTCAACTGAAGCGGTTGGAGTAACATATTTTTTAAGGATTCAACCGGAAAGTATTCATCAACAGGGCGCTTGTTGACCGTAATTTCCCCGTTTCCCGGTTTCATCCACGTCTTGGCAATCGCCGATTTTCTTCTTCCAGTCGCATAATAAGTATTTTCTTGATTCATGAACTACTCCGATAATATATGAATTTATCATTCACTGTTATTTTATATATCCAGTGCCGTCGGCTGCTGGGCTTGATGAGGATGCTCGTTTCCTGCGTATACTTTAAGCTTTTTAAACAGTTTTCGCCCCAGTCTGTTTTTCGGCAGCATTCCTTTTACAGCAAAACGAACGAGATCTTCAGGCCTCTTTTCGAGCAACTTTCCGGCCGTAATGGACTTCAAACCGCCCATATAGCCGCTATGCCGATAGTATTCCTTTTGTTCCCACTTTCGACCTGTCAGCTTAATCTTATCGGCATTGATCACAATCACTGAATCGCCGGTATCCGCATGAGGGGTATACAATGGTTTGTTTTTCCCTCTCAGGCAGGATGCCACTGTTGTCGCCAGTCGCCCGAGAACTTTATCCTCTGCGTCGACGATAAGCCATTTCCCCTGATTATCAGATGTTTTTGCACTGTAGGTATATTTTTTCACTGTTTTTTTGCTCCTATTAAAAAAATAAACTCGAGTTACTTAAATAAAAAACCGGCGCGTGTCAAGGAGAAAAAAAAATTATCCGCCTCGTGCAGAAACGGAACGTTGAAATCCCGGGACAAACGATTGACACCTGCCTGAATTTGCCTTATAGAGAATTTGAGATTGACTCCCCCAATCATATTACCGACATGGTGTGTCGACCGATTTCGTTACAACGGTATCGGCTTCACTTTCACCGCCCCGGAAGGTTGTCTTCGGGCCGGTAACCAATTTTTTCCAAATGTCCGACGCCAGGGTAAAAATCTAAAAGGCTGAAAGACGAACCTGACTGCAACCGGCGGAATGACGCCGCCGTGTTCATGAGAATGGATATGCCTATGGAGCCTTTAGAAATAGAAGTTAAATTTTATCTAACAAATATTGATTCGATTCGCAACCTTATTCTTGATCAAGGCGCGCGGTTTATCAGCCGTTCATTTGAAACCAACATTCGATTCGAGGATCAAAGCAACAGCCTCATACAAAAACGTTGCCTTCTCCGACTGCGCAAGGACAACCGGACAACGCTGACATTCAAATCCAGCCCCGAAAAAAAAAGCAGTGAATTTAAAATATTCAAGGAGCTTGAAGTCGAGATCAGCGATTTTGACATGATGCGCCGGATTCTGGAGGCCCTTGGGTTTCATAAAGAACAGGTTTATGAAAAGCGTCGTGAAACCTATCAGATAAACAACGCAACAATTTGTATCGACTCGATGCCGTATGGAAATTTCATTGAAATAGAGGGTACCGAAAACATCATTCGGGAATTGGCTCAGGCGCTGCAGCTGAAATGGGACCATCGCATTCTTCTCAGCTATCTGGCAATGTTCGAAACCATAAAGCGCCATCTTGAACTGCCGTTTACCGATCTGACGTTTAACAATTTTGCATCCGTCGATGTTAACATCACGCGCTATCTGGATCGTTTTGAGGCCGGGGCCTGATCCCTGCCGCGGCCCTGAAATATTATGCTGTTGTTTCTCTCGAAACGCTGAAACCGCAAAAAAACCGGCTTGGTTCTGACGTCGGCCATATTTTCGTAAATTTAACTGCGGAGTCCCGCCCGTTCCCGGCGGTCGACATGGCCGATGATATAATCAAGCCCGAAAAAACCATGCCTTTCCCCTTTCTGCGTTCTCTGCGTCCCGGGCGTTCTTCATACAAAACAACGCTTCACTCTCTCAATGCCGTCACAGATACGATTTTTGCCGTTTCCACGGAATCAATGTTTTCGCTCTTACCACTGACGATTTCAGCTTGGATAACGGCACCGGCTTCAACAATGAGTTGTTTGCACGTAATCTTACCGGAGCATTTCCCCGTAGAAAGAATCATCAGTTGTTCCGTTGCCTTGATATCCCCCTCGAACATTCCGCTGACGGTTATGGCCCGTGCCGTCATTTCCGCTTTGACATAGCCCCCTTCCGCTATGATGACCGAATCACCCTTAAGCGTCCCGTTCATGGTTCCTTTGATTATCAGTTTTCCCTGCGACGCAATTTCACCTTCAACTGTAAGCCCCTTGTCAATGATGGACACATTGGGTTTCGAACGCACACTCCAACTCCTTTGATCAAGTCCGCAACCGGACGATTTCAAATACAAGCAAAAATAAGGCCCTGTAACGATGCGCAACCGGCACGTCTCAACGACGACGCGACATCCTTTCCCCAAACCGCCGCCCTGCAGCCGTCAACGGTTCCTCAATCCCGGATGGGGACAGACCCTCCGCAATCTCCAGATACTGGTCCCCGACGATTTTATACCCCGTCGAATCCGGAGACAAAAAAATTTTTTTCCTTCCGATCCTGAGCCTTGAATCATGACCGCCAAGGATCAGATCAAATATTGCCACATATACCCCCCGACAGTGAAAAATCGAAAGGCGTTCGCACCTGATTTCAAACGGATTTTCACCCGACAAAAATCTACGCACCTGCTCCCATTTCCGCCACCATGAGACCGGAGGATTATATCCCGCCTGATAAAACGACTGATAAGCGCTGCAATCTCCCGTTTCAATGGTTCGGCACCATCCATATAAAAAATCGGCAATAGAAGCATTGACTGTCTCACCGGCCCCGGGTGAAACGTATTTGATCTTTGGGACAATGATGATCGGGGTCAACTTCGGGGTTATAACCGCATCCAGCTTCTGAATATCTTTATTTTGCAAAACGATACACCCGTTAGAGCTGTTTGGCTTCAACCCGCTGTCGGTTCCATGCATCCAGATAGAATACCCGCTTCGCCCGGCAAATCGATCCAATGCATTCGGATAATCCAGAGGATATGCCCGGGAGCCGTAAATCGGTGTCAGATATTTTCGACTGAATTTCCCTGTAAAAAAATACACTCCCTCAGGTGTTTTGCGATCACCGGAATGTTTTTTCTCTCCCGAAACTTCTCCGGTTGAGCATTCGAACCGGTATAGTTCCCGACACGCGTGTTCTTCAAACGCATACACGAAAAGCGTCTGAGTCATTTTTTCCACCAGCAATGCATGAGCCACTCCCTTTTCGATATTCATCATCGAAAAAGCATCCGGTATGCCTTTCACGCATGCCGTGGTAGAGTTGCTTTCGCAAATTGCCGGGCTTATCAGAGGCAACACCAGAATCATCACGCATACGGTTAAACCGTTTCGCATATCAGCCATGGCATCAAAACCGAAAATTTAAATTATTCAACAGAGAATTACGCGTCAGCATTCATTTCCGACCGGCAGAATTCGAACCGGCTCCTTTTTCCCGGCCTTGAAATATTCGGCGGCACTGCCGCCGTTCACCGAAATTTCAAGATACCCCCGACTTCCGATGATGCACAGCGGTTGATGCAGCGCAACGCATGCGTAACAGTCTGAAACGCCGCGAATTTCACCGGAGCCGATACGAATATCGATACGCTCCGCACCGGTCCGTCTCAAAAAGCTCTGCACGTCCCCGGGCTTGATATTGGTCATCAGATTTCCGAAACGATCGGTCATCATCACCTCACCCATCAGCCGGCCTTCCGACGTCACATACGGTTGTGTCATCTCCAGACGGACCATATCTTCTCGGGGATCAATGGACGGCCCCAGTTCTCCAAGATCAAGCCCTGCAGCCAATCGGGCGGCAACAGGAGCAAAAACATCCCGACCGTGGAACGTCCGGCTCACGGAATCCAAAAAATAACCGGTCTGCTCAATGCTTACCGCGCGTTCCACATGCTCTTCATCCAAGACCCGGGTCAATACCCCGTTATCCGGGGCAATGAATACGTGCTCACCGGCTTCCAGCCCGACAATCCGCCGAGAGCTTCCCACTCCCGGATCGACTACGACCATATGAACGGTTCGCTTCGGGAAATATGGATAAGCGGCACCAAGGGTTAACGCGGCACCCGTCAGGTCATGCGGGGAAAGCTGATGGGTGATATCGACAATTCCAGCAGAGGGATGGATCGACAGGATCACTCCCTTGACTACGCCGACATATTCATCTTCAAGGCCGAAATCGGTGAGTAGCGTGATAATTGACATGACGGCAAACCCGGTAGTGCATTACGGTTGAGCATATCCGAGATGCCTGCCGGCCGCCTCGGAGGTTTTTCGTCCCGAGGACGTTCTGAGAATCATACCAATTTTCAAAAGGTAGGGTTCCACCACATCCACCAGGGTATCGGTTTCTTCCTGAAGCGTTGCGGCGATGGCCTCGATGCCAACCGGCCCCCCGCTGTAAAAGTCCATAATCGTTTTCAGATAACGGCGATCCAGGTCCGTCAGGCCGATGGTATCCACTCCCTCCAGAGCCAGCGCGGCATCCACCACGTCACGGGTAATTGTCCCGTTTGCCTTGACCTGGGCATAATCCCTGACTCTTTTCAAAAGCCGATTTACAATTCTGGGAGTACCTCTGGATCGTCTCGAGAGTTCAAACGCTCCATCCGGATCTATGGTAACACCGAGCAGCGAAGCCGAACGCATTACAATCGTCGTCAGATCCTCTTCATTATAAAAATTCAAACTTCTGAAGATCCCAAACCGGTCCCGCAAAGGTGATGACAGGAGTCCTACGCGCGTAGTGGCGCCGACAAGGGTAAAATGATTCAACCGGTATCTGTGACTGCGGGCATGGACCCCTTTATCAAAAACAAAATCAACGGCAAAATCCTCCATGGCCGGATACAGAAACTCTTCCACGACCTTGGGCGTTCGATGAATTTCATCGACGAACAGGACATCTCCATGTTCCAGATGCGTCAGGATCCCCAGGAGATCCCCGCCTTTTTCCAGGGCCGGCCCGGACGTGACCGTCAGGTTACCGCCCATTTCGTTGGCAATGATGTGGGCAAGCGTGGTTTTGCCCAGCCCCGGCGGTCCGTGAAACAGCACATGATCCAGAGGTTCGCCTCGTTTTCTGGCTGCCTGCACGGCGATTTCAAGAGTCTCAACGGTTTCGCGCTGGCCGGTATACTCCGTCAGGGATTCCGGCCGCAGAGACAGAATTTCCGGATCTGCATCCGCCGGATGGGGAGACGCGGTCAGAATACCGCGTTTATCAGAAGAATAAGACAGGATCTCATCGGTCGTCATGAATATGCTCACCCCTCAACACTTCGTCAAACAGTAGTTCCGCTGTTGTCAGGGACCTGTTACGCTTCAGTGCTGCTGCGATCTTTTGTTTCGCATCAGCGGTTTTAAAACCCAGCTGTGAAACCAGCACATCCAGCACCTGTTCGGACGCCGCGTGCATAAGGCCGCCGCCAGCAGCATCCCCAACTTCAAGGCCGACAAAACGGGTGACTTTCCCCACCAGTGCCGCAATCATTTTCTGGGCCGTTCTGGAACCGATCCCCTTCAACTGCCGCAGTCGTTCCACATCCTCGGTTTCAATTGCCCGGGCAATTTCACGAATCGGAACCGTCATTGCTTTGATCGCTTTCAGCGGGCCGATATCTCCGACGGAAATAAACTGCTGGAAAAATTCTTTTTCCTCTTCCAGGTTGAATCCGATCAGCACGGGCCGAGGCTGACGCTCGGTTTGCTGATAATAGATATACAACGACACTTCATCACCGATCGCTTTTGATTTCAACGTTTCCATGACAAATGCCGGAATCATGACCTCATAACCGATCTGATTGGCCAGGAGAAGGACCCTGTCATCCTCTTTTTTGAGCAATTTTCCCTGTATATATCCGATCATGACAAATTAGAATGGATCGCAGGTTCAATGGCGGATGCCGCCAGTTGGTCATACCGGTACAAACCGATCAAGGCTAAAGCCAATGCATCGGATGCATGGTATGGTTTAATGGGAATTTCGCATTTCAACACATGCCTGACGGATTTTTCGAGCTGCTTTTTATCGGCGCGCCCATTTCCGGTCAATATCTTTTTTGCTTCACGCACCGGCACTTCAATAACGGGCACATCAAACCGACAACCCGCCAGAAGAATCACACCGGTTACTTTCCCCAAAACGATTCCGGACGTGGGATAGCGCTCCAGAAAAAACGCATCTTCCACCACCATCAAATCCGGCCGTTCATCTTTCAAAAGCGCTGTCAACTTTGAATAAATCCGATTCAGACGATCGGGCAGATTCAAATGCCTGTGTGTGGATATACAGCCAAAGGAAAATCCGGATACCCGGATTCCTTTTCCTGAGACAATTCCGATGCCGGTAGATGCCAGGCCCGGATCAATACCGATCACCTTTATCATGATATAAATCGAGGGTAACGCATGCTGCCGCCTTACCCTTTATATTTGCCCGTCCTTTCGCATCATCAGCCGACGCAATAAATTGGGGATTCACCCCGCCAAAAAAAATTCAGGCTTGGTTTTAACGTTGACCATATTTTCGTAAATTCAGCTGCGGAGTCCCGCCCGTTCCCGGCGTACGCCGCAGCGTGAACCGGCATCCCCCGGATCGCGCCGGAGAAGCCGGGAACGGGCGGGGCGGAGCCTGCAACAACGTGGCCAACGATTTATTTAAAGGCTTTCAATTTCTGTCGTGCTATCTTTGCCTCGTTGGAAGCCGGATGTTTTTTGATCAGTTCATTGAGAATCAGTCGTGCGTTTGCCTTATCCCCGAGGTTGTAAAAAGCCAGACCCTGTTTCAGAAATGCCGCCTGCACCTTGTTCCCTTTGGAATAATTTTCAATGACTTTCTGATATTCCAGAATGGCTTTCTCATACCATTTTTCGCGATAGTAGGTCTCTCCAATCCAGAACTGAGCATTATCCGCATTTTCCGATTTGGGATTGACCTTCAACAGCCGGAGAAATCCCTGCCGGGAAGCTTCAAAATCTCCCTGATCAAACGCCTGTTTTGCCAACGCATATATTTCCTTTTCGGAAAAAACTCTTTCTGCCGGAATTTCGGCGGCAACGTCTCTTCCCGGGGGTTTCGTTTCCGACGTCTCAAAATTCAGGTATTGCTCTACCCGGACGATACGTTTTTTATTCAGCTCCAGATCGCTTTTGAGCTCCTCTATCACCCGCTCTTCCTGACTCCGCGAATCTTCCAGCGCCGCCATTTTTTGATTCATCCGGTATTGAGATTCCTCCAGCTGCCCGCTGACAAGCCGATTCTCATCTCTCAGACGTTCGATCAATGCATGGATAACGGCAGACTGGTCTCTCATCTCCAGATCCTTCTCCGAACTGACGGATGTATAGCGATCCATGATCGATCGGAGTTCCCGGTTCTGCTTTTCCAAAGCATCATGTGACTGCCGCAGGTTACCGTACTGCTGCTCCAGCGCGGAGTATTCCTGTTCCACCGCAGCTATACGGTTATCCAGGCCAATAATATCCTGCTGAGATGCACATCCAGAAAAACACCAAAAAAGACAAACCGTTATAAACCATACAACCTTTTTCATAGACTTATTCACTTCAGCGCCTACAGGGCTCTCAGCCAATCCAGGCTTTCAGGATCACACAGCCATCCATTTTCGTCCTCTGTGCCGGGTTGACCCGAAATTTCCGCAGATCGGCTGAGGGGCCGGGTATTCTTGAAAGTATCCGACGGCTTGATATAAATAACGTTATAAAACCATCCCTACTGAATTGAAAAATGCGCACGCCTGTTTTTTGCCCACGCAGATTCCGTTTGGCCCGGATCCACCGGTCGCTCCTCACCGTAACTGATTGTGGTCAGGCGGGAAGATTCAATTCCCAGATAAACGAGAAATTTCTTCGCGCTTTCCGCACGGCGATCGCCCAGAGCCAGATTGTATTCATTGGTTCCCCGTTCATCACAATGGCCCTCTATGACAACCGAAGCATCCGGGTTCATTCTCATCCATTGCGCCTTACGCTTGAGAACGTCCTGAGCCTCGGGCAACAGTGTTGACTTGTCATATGGAAAATAAATATCGTCATTGACGAATTGTTCTCTGGCCTCACGAATCCTTCGCTGTGTCTCGGCTTTGGCTCTTTCATCCGCCAACCGCTGTTCTTCGATCGCCCGGCGTCTGGCTTCCTCCTGTTTTTTAGCCAGTGCTTCCTGTCTGGCCTTCTCCGCTTCCAGTTGTGCCTGTCTGGCAGCTTCTTCCTCAGCGGCCTGAGTAACAGCCGGCTGTGACTTTACCGTTTTCTTGGCACAGGATACCGTTAAAAGAAACCCCGGAACAACGAGTAAAAGGGCCAGAGACATCCACCGTGTTTTTCGCATCATTACCTCCTGAAAAGTTATAAGCAGTTCACGCCAATAATTTCTTTACCATTGTTTATCTTAATTCATCTCAGAGCCTCGACAAAAATAAATTGCCGCCGCTAACGGAAAAACAGACCCACTCGACCCGTCGCCACATCCGGCTGCTATCCGGTAAGAGCTGAAAATCATGTAAAAGAAAAGTCTGTCCGCGTCAGGAACTATGATCGGTTATGCAGATCAGATAAGACGGAAGCATCGCTTCGTCCGTCCGGTCAAAGGTGCGTTTACCTGCCCGACGTTTCAACATCAATCGTTCAGGATTATGGGAGACCAACGAGGATGGGTCTGTTCGCCCGGCAGTTCAATCAATCGTCTCTGGTCCGTACCGTAAGCGGTCATCACATAGATGCCGGCCTTCCCATCGCGTGTGGAACTGAAGGCTATCATGCTCCCGTCCGGCGACCATGTCGGCGATTCATTTCTCCCCGATTGCCAGGTCAAACGGGACAGTCCGTCCCCGGTTTCGCGAATCACAAAAATATTGATTTCACCTTGCGCGGAAGCTGAAAAGGCAATACGGTCATCTACCGGCGACCAGCTCGGCGTCGTATTGTACCGCCCCTGAAATGTCAGCCTTTCCGTGCGCCCTTCCGCCAGATGTTTAATATAAATCTGGGGAGTTCCGGACCGATCCGATACAAAGGCCATTTTTTTTCCATCCGGAGACCATGTCGGAGATACATCAATCCCCCAACTGTCAGTCAATCTCTTAATCATTTTTCCGGTTCCGGTCAACATGTAAATTTCCTGATCACCTGAAAAAGAAAGTGTTGCCGCCAATTCAAACTTGCCGGGCACCCATGCCGGAGTAATGTTGACCCCTTTTCTCGAAACGACCGCTCCCCGATTTTCAGACAGATGTTTGATGTAAAGGTCCGGGCGCCCCTTGGCATACGATGTATAGGCAAGGCATTTTCCATCCGACGACCACGCCGGCGACAGATTGATGCTTCGGTTGCGGGTAATCTGTTTCGGATCAAATCCGTCAAATTCGCAGATATAGATTTCTTTATTTCCCGTACCATTTGATACAAAGGCGATCCGGCTGTTAAAAAATCCCTTGCTGCCCGTTAACATATAAATAATCTCACCGCAAAACCGATGAATCATTCGTCTCCGATCACACACCCTGCCGCTGTATTTTTTCCCGATCAGCATTCGCTGCTTGAACGTATCAAACAGGCGAAGCTCCATAACGACAACGTCATCTTTTACGGAAAGACCGCCGGTGATCAGGAGTTCGGCCCCTATGGTCGTCCAGTTCCCGAATCGGATATTGGGACCGACAATTCCGGAGTTCCGGAGATCATCCAGATATACATCTTTGGAAATCAATCGAAAATAGCCGGTAAACTCGAGCGTTTTTCCGATTAAATCCACGACATCCTCAGAAACCTCACGTTCGACCTCTGCCCCGGTGACGGTTTTGACCATCGGAACGGCGAGTGGAATTTTTTTCAGAAAAGGATTGGTGATATCGATGGTGTCACGTTCTGCGGCCAAACCGGCAGTCGTCATGCCGACCCACAGCAGAGCAGCCAGAACAAGAATCAACGGCTTCCCTGTTTTCATAACTTTCTTTCCCAAACAACCAGTCTGCATAAATTTTCCTGTCAGGCGGATCATTTTATTTGCACTGTTTCCATGTTTCTTGTGGATGAACTGTTACCGATTATTTACCGTCTATCTCAACCCCGATGGAGTAAACCGCAGGCCCAGAATAAAATGACGTCCGGAGAATCCGGCCGGCAAAGGCGGAAGCGGATTGGACTTGACCACCGCCTTATAGATGGAATCATCAAAATAACTGTTTCCCGATTTTTTTTCGAACCATATGTCTCTGATTGTTCCGTCGGGCATGATTTGAATGACAAGTTCCGCCTCCAGATCCCGTTTGCCGCCGGTCATCTGCTCGGAAAAGGCCCAGTTTTTTTCGATACAATACGTAATCTCGAGTTTATAAATGTCCATCTGCTCCAACGGAACTTTCCCAACGCCTGTTCCGGCCCCGAATCCTTTTGCATCGTCCGGTACAGGTACCTGTGCTTTTTCACTACCAGACGACTTTTGCAGGTTTTGCTGCGCCACTCGGGATTTAATGGATGCAATTGCCTTCTGAATGACTTTGGGCCGCGATTTTTCCGTATTTTTTTTCATTTGCTCAATCGCGCTTTTAACAATTTTATGCGGCCTGTACGTCTTTTTTTTCAGGGACACCTTCGGTTTTTTTTTCGAAGGCGAAATGGATACCGGGGGTGAAACACTCTTTTTCGGTTTCAGAGCCGACGATATCGCAACTTCGGGTCGGGAGGAAGACGCTTTTATCGGCGACGGAACTTTGGAGGCAGTCGGAGCCGATGATTTCGGAGCGGAGGAAGATGATTTCAACGGCACGGAAACCAGATTGACATGGATGACCGACGGTGAAAATTTCCGGGTCGTTCGATGACTTGAAGCACCGGATACCATCAAAAAAAACACCAGATGAACCACCACGGATATAACCAGCGACGGTGCCAGGGATTGGGATTTTCTCCGTCCTTTGGTATCAAGCAAATCGGCACGATCCTGCATACGTACGCTATCCGTCCGGTAACTATTGTTTTTTCAGTTTTTCTGTTTTATCGGGTGGTTCTGTCACCATACCCAATTTTTCGACACCGGCCTCTTTAATTTCCGCCATGACCTGGACAACCATTCCGTAGGATATGTCCTTATCCGCTCGAAGATAAACATTTCGATCCGGATTTTTTTCCATAATTTTACCCAGTTTTTCCCGCAAAAAATCCAGAGAAACGTTCAAATCGTTGATATGAACCTGATGCTGTTTATCGATACTGACGATAAGCTGATCGTTTTCCGCCGGCAGCGGCGTTGCCGTCGTCTGAGGCAGAGATACATTGACCCCCTGAACCATCATGGGCGCCGTCACCATGAAAATAATCAACAGCACCAGCATGACATCCACAAACGGCGTCACGTTAATGTCGGACATGAGTCGATTGTTGTCATTGCCGAATTGCATGGGCTATCTTTCCCTGCATCTGAGCAGATCTCGTTCTATGATATTGAGCAGATCCGAAGAAAAGCTGTTCAGTTCGGATTCTATGATTCGGATTTTTTGCGCAAAATAGTTAAACGCGATGACCGAAGGTATGGCAACGGCCAGGCCGGCGGCGGTTGCGATCAACGCCTCGGATATGCCGGGGGCGACAACGGCCAGACTCGCGGAACCTCTCTGGCCGATCCCATGGAAAGAATTCATAATCCCCCATACCGTTCCGAACAGCCCGATAAACGGGGTCGTATTTCCGGAAGTTGCCAGAAAGGGGACCAACTGAGTCATACGCATGACTTCAGTCGTGATGGTACGACGCAACGCCCGGTCGATGTTATCAATTCCGGAAAATCCGGCACCTTTCAAGCGGGTGTCACCCCCTGAAGCATCGGGCATGCCGACGGCTCCGGAATGGTTCAGTTTCTTGAGTTCAGCATATCCGATTCGAAAAACACGCGCGACAGGGCTGCCGGTCAGTTGTTTGGCTTTCGTATAGGAAGCGGAGAAATCCCGACTTTTCCAGAAAAACTCCGTAAATTCAACGGATTGCCTATAAGCCCGTTTTAGATACCGGTATTTGATAAAAATGATGGCCCAGGAAAAAACCGAAAAAAGCAGCAGCGTCAACAACACAAACTGCACCATCAATCCGGCATTGCCGATCATATGAAATATACTGATCTGTGAGTACCCCATTAGAACCCCGTTTCATCGGCATTTCAGGCTTAAAAAGCAGAGAATTCCGACATTGATACAACGGATCGAATTTCGTTTCCCCACAAATGAATGCCTTTGTCATTTTTTTAAATATAAACCCTAACGGAATTCCCCTGATGTGTCAAGTTTTTGGTTTCAGACTGCCCGTGCCGCCTTCGTTACCGCAACTTCCGGTACAGCGGCTCAGGGTCCTGAAAAAACAGCCCGTCCCTGCTTGTCTTCTGTCCGTCTTCAACGTTGCATCAAAGAGCACGTCCAACCGGCATGCACTCTTTGATACGTCTTGAAAACGAGCAGGTAAGCGAGCATCAGAGACTCCGAAAACACCGCACAATCCTTGTGGGACTTATTTTTTTATGCCCCTGTCGAAAAATTCGCAACATGCCTGTTTGGCGATTTCCAGTACGGTGTGCCCAAATCCGGCACGAAATTGAGAAATTCCTTATGCATTAAATTCGCGATTTTTTCAGCAAAAACTCATCCGTTCAATTCGTTTTGCTTTTTTTGTCGGGCGCAGAAAAAAAATCAAAAAAAAATTATTTTAATTCACCTTATTCTTTACAAGCGCCTTCATATCACATATATATAATATCTCAACTTCATACTATTTCAAAAAAGCAGGGTTTATAACGGGTTCCAAAAACAATACTTGCGAATACGGGTGACGAATCCCCGATGTTCGCGAATTATAATGAATCTGTAAACTGAACTTATGGAATGCCGGCATTCCTTTTTGGCGTTTGGGCAATGACAACCAAATCGGTTTGATTTTATTCGGCTCAACTGAATGATTTGATAGTTATTAATTAAGCTGTTTTCAAAAACTAAAGGCATCTTTATGAAGTTTAAAATTCTTATTGACATTCCACACAAAAATAACTAAATAATTTACTTTAACGCGATGTCATACTGTTTAATTAACCACAAATTTAAAAATGGAGGAAAAGATGAATTGGCTTACTAACACCCTAGGTACGTCCATCGGGAAGAAGCTGATGATGGCCGTGACCGGCTTTTGCTTCTGCGGCTTCCTGGCAGTACATCTCATCGGCAATCTGACGATCTATGGTGGAAAAGATTTCTTCCTGTCATATGTAGAGCACCTGCATTCTCTGGGAGTCCTCATTACCGTAGCGGAATGGGGCCTTCTGATTCTGGCGCTTATTCATATCCTGACGGGATTGACTCTTTTTTATCAGAATCTCCAGGCCCGGCCGGTGAAATACCAGGTAAACAAGGCCGCCGGGGGCAGGACAATCGGTTCAGCCACCATGCCTTACACCGGTATTCTGATCCTGCTTTTTGTTCTCCTTCATCTATTTACCTTCCGGTTTGTCGACAAAACGAACATCACTGATTTCAACATCCTGATTCAGACATTTGCCGGCTTTGGCTATGTGTTGATTTATCTTGTTGCGGTCATTATTGTCGCATTCCATGTCAGCCACGGCTTTTGGAGCCTGTTCCAGACGCTGGGACTTAATCACCCGAAATACATGCCGTTTATCATGGGTCTCGGGATTGTATTCAGTATAGTTGTCGGAGTAGGCTTTGGTTTTATTCCGATTTACGTTTCGCTTATCGCATAAGGAGGTCAAAGATGCTTGATGGAAAAGTCCCAGCTGGTCCGCTTGCAGAAAAATGGGATAAACACCGTTTTGAACTAAAGCTCGTGAACGCGGCGAATAAAAGAAAATATGAAATCATCGTTATCGGAACCGGCCTTGCCGGAAGTGCGGCATCAGCATCCTTTGCCGAACTCGGATACAACGTAAAAACATTCTGTATTCAGGACAGCCCCCGACGCGCGCACAGTATCGCCGCCCAGGGTGGTATCAATGCCGCAAAAAATTATACCAACGACGGCGACAGCATCTGGCGCCTGTTTTATGATACGATTAAAGGCGGCGACTACAGATCCAGAGAGGCCAACGTATATCGCCTGGCGCAGGTCAGTAACAGCATTATCGATCAGTGCGTGGCCCAGGGCGTGCCCTTTGCCAGAGATTACGGCGGAGGCCTTGCCAACCGTTCTTTCGGCGGGGCCCAGGTATCAAGAACATTTTACGCCAGAGGCCAGACAGGCCAGCAGCTGTTGCTGGGGGCCTACAGCGCCATCTCACGTCAGATCAAAACCGGTAAAGTAAAAATGTATCCCCGCCGCGAAATGATGGAACTGGTCATGATAAACGGGCACGCCAAAGGCGTCATCGTCCGTAACGTCATCACCGGCGAAATCGAACGCCATGCGGCCGATGCGGTCGTACTGGCATCCGGCGGTTACGGAAATGCATTTTTTCTGTCTACCAACGCTGTCGCCTGTAATGTCGGCGCCGCCTTTAAAGCCTATAAAAAAGGCGCCTATTTTGCCAACCCCTGTTTCACACAGATTCACCCGACCTGTATCCCGGTTCACGGCGACTATCAGTCCAAACTGACCCTGATGAGTGAAAGCCTGAGAAACGACGGCCGCGTGTGGGTACCCAAACAATCCGGCGACAAGAGAGCGCCCCAGGATATCCCGGAATCTGAACGATACTACTATCTGGAAGAAAGGTATCCCAGTTTCGGCAACCTGGTTCCCCGAGACGTAGCGTCACGAAACGCAAAAGACGTCTGCGACAAGGGTTTGGGCGTAGGGGCAACCGGCCTGGCTGTGTATCTTGATTTTGCAGATGCCATCAACCGTGACGGTCGGGATGTGGTTGAAAAGAAATACGGCAACCTGTTTGAAATGTATGAACGAATTGTCGACGACAACCCCTACGACACCCCGATGATGATCTATCCGGCCTCGCATTATACCATGGGCGGTCTGTGGGTGGATTACAACCTGATGACCACCATCCCCGGCCTGTTTGCAACCGGCGAATGCAACTTCTCGGATCACGGCGCCAACCGTCTGGGAGCCAGCGCGCTGATGCAGGGCCTGGCCGACGGCTATTTCGTTATTCCTTACACGATCGGCGGTTACCTGGCCACAACACCGAAATCCAACGTAACTGAAGACCATCCGGCCTTTGCGGAAGCTGAAACCGCGGTTAAAGACCGGATTTCCAAACTCATGAACATCAACGGCAACCGGACCGCTGAAAACTTCCACCGCGAACTGGGCAAAATCGTATGGGATAACTGCGGCATGGCCCGTGAAGAGTCAAAACTCAAGGACGCAATCGGAAAGATCCAGGCGTTGCGAGATGAATTCTGGCAGAACCTCAAGGTGCCGGGCGAAACCAACCAGGTCAACCGCAACCTGGAAGATGCAAGCCGTGTCGCCGATTATATGGAGCTGGCCGAGCTGATGTGCATCGACGCATTGAACCGCAGTGAGTCCTGCGGCTGCCATCTGCGTCTGGAGAGCCAGACCGATGAAGGCGAAGCGCTCCGCAAGGATGACGAATTCAGCTACGTGGCGGCCTGGGAATACACTGGATTTGGAAAAGATCCGGCGCTTCACAAGGAATCTCTCACTTTTGAAAACGTCCAATTAACACAAAGGAGTTACAAGTGATAAAGACAATCAATATAACACTCAAGGTATGGCGTCAAAAGAATGAGAATGCCCAGGGCCATTTTGAGACCTACAAAGCCGACAATATCTCTGTTGATATGTCTTTTCTTGAAATGCTCGATATCGTCAACGAGCAACTTGCGCTCGAGGGCAAAGAACCCATTGTTTTTGACAACGACTGTCGGGAAGGTATCTGCGGAATGTGCGGGTGCGTTGTAAACGGTATTCCTCACGGCCCGGAAAAAGCCACCACTCTGTGCCAGCTGCACATGAGAAAATTCAATGACGGCGATACGGTTGTGATCGAACCGTGGCGTGCCAAACCGTTTACCGTTATCCAGGATCTCATGGTGGACAGAAGCGCTCTGGATAAAATCATTCAGGCCGGCGGGTACGTTTCCGTCAATACCGGTTGCTTTGGCGAGGCCAACCAGATTCGAATCGGGCAGGATATCGCTGAAAAAGCCATGGACGCCGCTGCGTGTATCGGTTGCGGGGCCTGTGTTGCCGCATGTCCCAATGCATCGGCCATGTTGTTTACCAGCGCCAAGGTCTCTCAGCTGGCCCTGCTCCCGCAGGGGCACCCTGAACGAGCCGAGCGTGCGATTCAAATGCTCAGAGAGCACGATGCCTGTGGATTTGGCAACTGCTCAAATGAACGGGAATGTGAAGCTGCATGCCCGAAAGAAATTACCATCGTCAACATTGCCAGACTCAACCGGGAATTTATCAAGGCAGGTGTTGGATCTGACGTAATGTAAAATCCACGCATGAATACCGTGTTGTAAATCAAGGAGGTATTCGGAATTGAATAAAAAGGGCGGTCGGAATAATTTCGGCTGCCCTTTTTTGTTCATGCCCTGTCTGACATATTTTCTCCCGCCCGTTCGTTTCGCTCAAAGCGCAGAGATCGCGGAGACCAAAGACCAAAACCGCTGTTTCAAGGCTCTGCGCCCCCTGTGCCTCGAGCAAAGCAGGTGATGAATATATCTGTAGCATCAATGAAAGGTTTAAGGCTCCCAGGCGAGTTATGCCCGCAACTCAATAATCATTGAGTTGCAGTTATCAAAAAAAATCAAAATCCTATCAGCGCTTCCAACCTCTTTAAAAAAATATTGCCAAAACCATGTCAAAGGGTTATCTAATTTAGTTTTAATTTTTAAATCGTCACGTCACGCTACCCATAAAACATGGTTGGGATTTATATCGACGAGCGATTTCAGTTTTTTTATTCAGCCCGCATCACTCGAGGCGCTGAGACCTCAGAGTAAAACTATTATTCTCCTCTGCGTTCTCAGCGTCCCGAGTGAGCACAGCGAACGGGCGATTAAAATAGAATTCTATCATGGAGGCGGTTGCCTTCACAGCTCCATCTGAGGTTATGTAGTAAAAATGAAACGGAACACAGAAGCAGATTCAATCTTTTTAACAGTTCAGGAAGCAGCAAATTGTTTTAAGCTCCCAATCCATACCCTTGAAAGATGGATTCGTCAGGGATGCATTCCGGTTACGAAAGACAGCCGGCAACGCCCTGTTTTTAAGGCATCGGTGCTTAAACAATGGGCACGGGAACATCATATTGTTTTTTCGCCTCCCTCTGAGCCTCGTTCTGAAACGGCGGCCGATCCGGTTTTGGACTCGCTGCTCGAATCCATGAAACGAGGCGGAGTGTATTACGACATCAAAGCCGGCGATGCGGCCGGGGCACTTCGCTCCGCAATTCACACCCTTTCAGGGCTGACTGAAAAAAATGCGACTGTATTGTATGAAAACCTTACGGAACGAGAACGGCTGTCATCGACCGGTATCGGCAACGGCGCTGCCATCCCGCATCCTCGAAGCCCCCTTCCGGATATCATCACACGATCTCGAATCTGTACTTGTTTTCTGGACCACCCCGTAGATTTCAATGCTGTAGACAACGAACCGGTGTTTGTCATGTTTGTTCTGTTGTGTCCATCTACAAAAAGTCATCTTCATCTGCTGTCAAGACTGTCATATTGCCTTCGCGACAATAGTTTTATCGGATTTCTCAAGACATCCCCGAAAGAAAATCTGTTGTTTTCAAAAATTGAAGAATTTGAAAACAATCTTGACGTAACCAACCCGACTTGAATCCTGAGAGGAGATTTCGAAACGTGTTCAATTTTTTTCGATATCCTGCATTCCTGCGTGGATGGTCCGGGTTTTCATGCCGTCTGGATGATCGTATCCTGCTGATGCTTATCGGCGCCATTGTCGGAACATGCAGCGGACTTGCCGCCATTATCCTGAATCGTTCACTGACTGGCATGATGACATGGTTTACTGATTTTAGGCAGACGGCCTGGGGATTTATTATTCCGGGAGTCGGTGCCGCATGTTCCGCAATTTTTCTGGATAAAATCGTGAAAGAAAGCGCCGGCCACGGAGTGCCCGAGGTTATCTACAGCGTTTCCCGTTATGGTGGTCTTCTGAGATTCAGATCCAGCTTTTCCCGCCTGATTTCGAGCTGTTTAACCATCGGCAGCGGAGGATCGGCCGGTCCTGAGGCACCGGTAGTCATGAGCGGCGCTGCCATAGGATCCAACATCGCCAAGCTGTTTCATCTCAAAGACCGCCAGCGCACGGCTATTGTGGGATGCGGGGCTGCCGGGGCTATCTCTTCCATATTCAACGCACCGATTGCCGGTATTGTGTTTACCATGGAAGTCATTTTAGGCGAATGGACTCCGATCAATATTGTACCCATTGCCATAGCATCGGTAGCCGGAACGGAAATCAGTCATATTCTTCAGGGAAATCGGATTGCCTTCAGCCATCGACAGTTTCATATCGATCTGACGGACATCCTGGCCGGTCTCGGGTTGGCGGTATGCTGCGCTGTTTCCTCCATCGTGTTGACGCGGGTACTGGAGTACATGAGACAAATCTCCGGGAAAGTTCCATTCCCCCTTTGGGTTCGTGCGGCTCTTGGTGGATGTGCGGTCGGTTTCATCGGATTTTTCATGCCGACGGTTCTGGGGGAAGGGTATCACGCAATAGGAAATATGATTGAAGGGATCTTCATGCCCGGGTTGGGATGTGCCGCCTTGATTCTGGCAACCAAAATTCTGGCGACCTCACTGACATTGGGCTGGGGCGGTTCCGGTGGAATTTTTGCGCCAAGCCTTGTTATAGGAAGCCTGACCGGATTGGTATACCATCGAGCCGTCGCCGGATTGTTCCCCTCCGTTTCCTGGGTAAACGAGGGATGTTTTGCACTTCTGGGTATGGCCGGATTGATCAGCGGAATCCTTCAAGCCCCCTTGACCGGTATTTTCCTGATCATCGAAATTACCGGGGGATATGAGGTGATCCTGCCCCTGATCGCCGTATCGGCCATTTCAACCACATTATGCCATTATGTGGAACCTGCATCTTTCTATTTAAAGGACCTGGTCCGCCAGGGGCATCTGCTGAGGCCGGGAACCGATGCGCGGGTACTGGCCGATCTGAGCGTATATGAGCTGATCGAAACCGACTGTATCACGGTACATCCGAATATGCTGTTGCGTAAATTTATAAGCATCGTAACGCAATCCCACCGAAATTATTTTCCGGTAACGGATGAACATACCGGGAATTTTCTGGGAATGATCCATTTAGACGATATCCGCCCCTATTTATTCAACGCCGGCATGTATGACGCGGTCTTTCTGGAGCAGATCATGAATACCCGGGTGGAAACCGTGCAACCGGATGACGATTTATCGGATATTTTAGAAAAAATGGATACCTTTCACCGATTCAGTCTGCCGGTCATATCAAACAGAAAATTTATTGGAATGATTTCAAAAGCCACGCTGCTGGATCAATATCGAAAGGAGCTGATGGTGCAAACCAACAGCTAAGGGGCACGGAAAAAATAAAATCCACAAGGATTGCGCAGGATATTTGTTCGTCTTCAAGGCGTATCAAGGAGTGCATACTTATTGTACGTGCTCTTTGATGCAACGCAGAAGACGGACAAATAGACGAGTAAGGCTGTAAAATTTATTTCTTCCGGGGCCCTAAACAGAACAGTATACAGGAGGACGTCATGGACACGCGGTTATTTCATATATTCAGAAATACTCCCCTTGGCAGAGAAACGCTGCTGCAGTCGATTTATTTTTCTCAAATCATGGGTTCAACACCAGTCATATATATCCCGGAATCGACACGATTTTTAATGTATTTTGACGATGACGTAGTCCAAATCGACCTGGACGCTTCCTACCTGACTTCACCGGAAAGCGCCCAATTGCGCGTCTCCGAATTACTGGACGACAGCGGTGTTGAATTCAGATTTTTTCACCCCAAACATTACACGGCATCGACACTGCCGGATATCCCCACGGGCTTTGATTTCATGTGCTGTCCCCGTAGTGTCAGTGATCTGTCGTCAAAAATCGGGTTGGGGTACATAGGCCCACGGGTCCGCCGAATCGTAAAATCCGCCTGTTTCCCCATTCTCATCGCAAGCCCTGTGTTCAAAAAATGGAAACGCATCGTGGTATTCTTCGGGGGGTCTTCCAATGCGGTCAAAGCCTTGAAACTGGGAATTCGAATTCAAAAAGCATCCGGCATGCCCATGGAGGTGTTTACCCACGCTGAAAACAAACGACCGGCGGACTATCAGGCGGTTATCGAAAAAGAAGGCTTAATCGAAGAAATGGATCGACCCACTATCAACCGTCGATTTTTTTCAAAAGGAAAATTTGAAGACTGTCTGTATGACGTACCTCACGATGCGCTGGTGGTATTGGGCGCTTACGGTCACAGCCTGCTGAAAAACCTTATTTTTGGCAGCAAAATGGAAACAATCCAGTCAACCGTAATGAACAATCTGCTGATCGTCGGTCCAAATTACTGCGCCCCGCTATAGATTCTATAGATCCGTCGACCGCAGACAGATATTTTTCCCGTAAAACCGTTTTGCCGCCAATTCGATCGACGCGGATATATCGGTTACAAACACGGTCTGCCTGCCGTTTTGAGACAGGGTCTGATCCAACTTCGGATGATCGGTCAGATACCTGCGAATCTGAAGGGCAAGGGCCATTGCTGAATCGACAACCGCCGCCCGTTTGGGAATTTTTCGCTGCATGACGGCCTTCAGAGGCAGGTAGCGCGAACAGCCCACAATTAATGTATCAATCTGCCGAGCTTTTAATGGATATAGATACGTTTTGACAATGCGAACGGTTTCAGGCTTCTTAGTCCATCCGGCATCCACCAGCATGCCGATCAGAGGGGCGGCTACCGAATATACGGTTGCATCGGAATTCATAGATTTGATCTTCCGCTCATAGGCCCCGTCGTCAATAGTGGCAGGCTCAGCAATCACTCCAATGCGTTGCGATTTTGATATATCAAGCGCCTGGCAGGCAGAACTTGTCACGATATCCAGCACCGGCACATCACAAAGATCGGAAAACTCCTGTGATCCGACCTCGGATGCCGTATCACAGGTAATAACGACAAGTTTCGCCCCTTTTCGAGTCAAAAATTCCATACCCTGCCGGACACCACGGGATGCCACGATCCGGCTTTTGGTTCCGTAAGGAGATCGCGCCGTATCCCCCCAATAGGTAATATCATACCCGGCAAGCACCTCACCAATGGTTCGGGCCGCAACAAGTCCGCCGATTCCGGAATCCAGTATGCCAATCATATGCCGTCCATAACAGTAATCAACCCTGTTCTCCTGTTCTACCGCTTCAAATCAGGTTCAAAACCTAACGCGGGCTATGCCCGCAACCCAGTTCTCATGGAATTTCCGCTGCAAAAAAAATCTTTTATTTTCTACCGCCCGTTCGCTTCGCTCTCTTGAGGTACAGAGAACGCAGAACCCCAAAACGGCGATTTGGGGCTCTGCGTTCTCTGCGTCTCGGGCGAAGCGGGCGGTAAATATATCCGGTAAAAAACGGAAAGACATATCCGTTCGTTATTTCGAAGTCTCTGAATCCAGGCGTCGGCGATTCTCCATGGCCCGCCGCAACGTGACCTGATCCACATATTTCAGATCACCGCCGATCGGGACCCCCGAAGCGATCCGACTCACCTGAACCGAAAAAGACTCCAGCCGTTTTGAAATATAGGATGCAGTGGCTTCTCCTTCAAGGGTCGTGCTGGTGGCCAGTATAACTTCTTTGACATCATCGCTTTGAACTCGATGAATCAGTTCCTTGATACGAATATCGTCGGGACCCACCCCGTCCATAGGCGACAGCACTCCCTGAAGAATATGATACAGACCGGAATAAGCACCGGACTTTTCAACCGCAGCCATATCGTTGGACTGTTCCACCACGCACAGCAGGGATGGATCTCGGGAAGGATTTCTGCATATCTGGCACAGCTCACCGTCACTGAGGCCAAAGCATTTTGAGCACAATCGAATTTTTTCTTTCACATCCAGGATGCTTTGCGCCAGTAATCGAGCATTTGCGCCGCTCATCCGCAGGATATGCATGGCCAGGCGCTCGGCGGTTTTTTCTCCGATACCGGGCAATCTGGAAAGTTGCTTGATTAAATTACGTATGGAAGCTGGATGATGATTCATAACAAACCTTAAAACGCAAACACTTATGTCGTATCGTAAACCGCCTGCCTGCAGTTTATGCCTCATCGACAGCCCGTAAAAAAACAGTGATGGTGCAATACGAAAGGCCGGCCCGGCAAACGAACCTGCAACATTCAAAAGCCAGACAAGATCGGTGGTGTTATTCCCTTTGACCGTCTTGAATTACATGAGGCCGGGAATGTTCAATCCCCCGGTCAGTTTTCCCATTTCTTTTGACACCATTTCCTGAGATTTTACCAACGCATCGTTCACGGCAGCCAGTACCAGGTCCTGCAGCATCTCGATATCTTCAGGGTCAACGACTTCCTTTTCGATTTCGATGGATTGAATCTGCTGTTTCCCATTGGCAACGACTTTTACCATTCCACCACCTGCCGTACTTTCAACCGTTCTATCCCCTAATTCCTCCTGCATCTTCATCATCTTTGACTGCAGTTTCTGAGCCTGTTTCATCATGTTGCCCATTCGTTTCATCGGAACACCTCCTATACAATCTTGATATCTTCGATTTTACCATGAAATATTTCCAGCGTTTCCGCCACTACCGGATGGCTCAACGCTTCCTGCTTCAGACGATCGTCGGCTTGTTTCTTTATCTGTCGGTTTTCCTGAGATTTAACATTCCCATGCAGAACGATATCGAGTTGTCTGCCTGAGATTTCACGGCACACGTTCTTTAGAACGACCATATTTTTTTCCCGGCGGATCATGCCCAGATTAAAACGGCTTCCGTTTATCTCCAGCTCCAGACACTCATCAGAAAATCGTTTCAATCGACAATCGGCCATGTTGGCCCACAAAGCCGGATGTTTTTTACGGATCACATCCTGAACCTTTTTCCATATCATTTCGGGAGAGGTCGCATGCGACTCCGGTAAGGGGGTCGATTCAACGAGTTCCTCCGTTGTCTTTTCCTCAGCGCACGGTGGGGACGGCTTCTCCGCATCGGAATCACACCCGCAGACCACGGCTCCCTCGACGGGAGGGCGGCATGAGACGTTTCCATGACGGGCAACGTCCTGACGAAGCATATCGAGCTTTTCGATCAGAACTTCGATCGGCAGAACCGGACGAATCCCGGCTATCTTGATCAATATGATTTCAAGCGCCATTCGTGGATGCAGTGAATATTTGATCGTCGTCCCCTCATGAAACAGACATTCAAACACCTGAGTCAGAAAAACCGGTGAGCATGCCTGAATCTGCTCCTGCATGCGCTGGATCTCGACCTCCGGCACATCCACCAGTTTCTCCGGTGCCTTGCCCATCTTGACGACCATGAGATTTCTGAAATGATCGACCAGATTTTCATAAAACTTTTTCAAATCATAGCCGCGATCATTTGCATCATTGACAATATTTAATACGGCCGGTATATCGGCGTCAAGGACAGCCCCGGACATTTCAAAAAGGATTTCCCGATCAATCCCCCCCAGAATATTGAGCACCTGCTCATAACCCACTTCACCGTCCGCGCACGATATCACCTGATCCAGCAAACTCAACGCATCCCGCATACTCCCACCGGCTTCGCAGCCAATCATCCACAGGCTCTTTTCATCGATGAGAACGCCTTCCTTTTCGCCGATCATCTGCATGTGCCGGACGATATCATCAATTCGAATTCGCCTGAAATCATAGCGCTGACAACGGGAGAGTATGGTCACGGGTATCTTTTGAGGTTCCGTGGTGGCAAACATGAACATTACGTGCGCCGGAGGCTCTTCGAGCGTTTTCAGAAGCGCGTTGAACGCAGCGATGCTCAACATGTGGACTTCATCAATAATATAGATCTTATAGAGGCTGTGGGCCGGCAGGTACTTGACGTTGTCCCTCAGCTCCCGGATCTGATCCACACTGTTATTGGAGGCCCCGTCGATTTCAAATACGTCCACCGCCCCCCCTGCGGTAATCTCCCTGCAGGATCGACAATGGTTGCAGGGTTCTGAGGTCGGGCCGCCCTCACAGTTCATCGCTTTTGCCAGCAGTCGGGCAACGGTTGTTTTCCCCGTCCCTCTCGGGCCGGAGAACAATATGGCATGTGCGACTCGCCCGGAGGATACGGCATGGTTCAGCGTCTGAGTAATATGCTCCTGACCGACAACCTGCTCAAAGGTCTGCGGGCGAAATTTACGCGCCAAAACCAAATAGCCCATACAAACAGTCTCCCACCACGTCTTGTTCTAAAAAATTGGAATTTCCCTTACGGCGTTCGCAGCCGATGTCAAACGGTTTTAACGCCCAAAGGTATCGAATTATACATTCGTACGATTTTTACTCTTTTTTGAAATCGGAATCAACAGGAATAAGGGGCGACGCCCTGAAACGTGCGGAGGGCAATTGAAACAAGAAGCGTTTGGGAGTGTGTGGCGGAGAGAGAGGGATTCGAACCCTCGGTACCGCTTTTGGCAGCACACACGATTTCCAGTCGTGCTCCTTCAGCCAGCTCGGACATCTCTCCGCATAAACAAAGTACTAAACAGGACTTCACATGTTGATCGCTATCGGGAGGGGTGAATTGATTTTCCCGCAATATTTGGCGGAGAGGGTGGGATTCGAACCCACGATCCCGCTTTTGGCAGGATACCGCTTTTCGAGAGCGGGGCCTTCAGCCACTCGGCCACCTCTCCATCACCCTCTCGAATTAAAATACTATTCTTATCGATAATATCGTTTTTTGTCAACCATAAACTATTTCGATTGCAATTATCCATGATCCGCTTTTTAACTTGAATAACGGAAATGATTCTAGTAGGTGTATTTATTTTGATAATTTCAAAAGTTTGGCTAACAAAAAGGTCTCTATGTCCGTATTATTTAAAAAGCTGTATTCAGCAATAAGGAATTCATGTCATGGCCGACATCAAACCATTTAAAGGCATTCTTTATAATCCCCGGCTCATAGCCGACATGACCGATGTAGTCTCTCCGCCTTATGACGTTATACCCGATCATCAGCAACAGGCATACTATGATCGCCACCCGAACAACATCATCCGTTTGATTCTGGAAAAAATTCATCCATCCGACACCAAATCTGAAAACCGTTACACACGGGCGGCAGACAACTTCAACCGCTGGATGTCCGACAAAATCCTCTGCAAGGATCCGGTTCCTGCCCTGTATCTGACGGCTCTCGATTTTTCCGTCCAGGGGAAGTCCTCAACCCGCTTCGGCTTGATCGCTCTTGCAAAAATCGAATCGTTTGATTCCGGGGTCGTACTTCCTCATGAACGAACGTTTTCCCAGGTCAAATCGGAACGTCTGGAACTGATAAAAACCTGTCATGCCAACTTCAGCCAGATCTTTGCCTTGTACTCCGATCACAACTCCATACTCGACACACTTATATCATCGATTGATTTCGACCACCCCGATATGGACCTGACGGACAATCAGAACCATCGACACCGGCTGTGGCGGATCACGGATCCAACGATTCATCACTTCATTTCAGAGGCCTTCAGGGATAAAAGTCTTTTTATTGCGGACGGGCATCACCGGTATGAGACCGCCCTGAACTATCGAAACCTGACAGCTGAAAACTGCCCGAATTTTACGGCTGATCATCCGGCCAATTACGTTATGATGTATTTGACCGGCATGGAAGATCCGGGACTGGTTATCCTCCCGGCCCATCGCATGATCCGGAACATTTCGGATTCAGCATTGATATCATTTATTCAAAAAGCGTCGGATTATTTTGATATAGATACCATCCCCATGCGGGATACGGCCCCCCGAAAGGCCCGGCGAAAAATGATGGCCGACTTGTCCGCCGGCCGGTCTCAACATGCCATCGGCGTCTGCATTAAAAATGATCCCAACGGCTATCTCATGACATTGAAACCCGATGTCATGCAACAGCTGTTCGCCGACGACATTCCTCCCTCCATGATGGCACTGGACGTAACGGTCCTGACCCGTCTTGTGTTGATGCAACTGCTTGGATTTGATCAGTCGGACCTGGATAATGAAACGTTGTTTTCCTATTCCAGCGATGAGGAGGACGCTTTTGAGGCCGCTTTAACCGGCGGGTGCGACATCTGCTTTATATTGAACCCTACCCCCATCAGCCAGGTCCGCCGGATTGCGGAGGAACGCCTGACAATGCCTCGCAAATCAACGTATTTTTACCCCAAGGTACTGACAGGTCTGGTACTGAACCATCTGGTACCCGACACGGGGAAATAAACGAGGTATCCGTCATCTGAACGTTTCAGTACCTTACCCGTTAAAACATTTTTTCCCGGGCATATTTACCGCCCGCTTCGCTCGAGACGCAGAGCCCCGAAACAAAGATTCCGGTCTCTGCGATCTCTGTGCCTCGAGAGAGCGAAGCGACCGGGCGGTAAAAAAATAAAATATTTTTAAAGGCATTACGCCGCCCTTGCATGGGATAAATTTGATTATTCAGGAACTTCAAGGAGCAAACATTTCCGTCACTTCCGGAGTGTACGATCCGTCGTCTTCATAAATAATCAGTGGCGGCTCGACAGCTATTCCGGGACGCCCGCCCTTGACGCCCTTGATCAGAATCAGTTTTGCCCCTTCACCGCCTTTGGAACAAACCATTCGCAGTCGTTTGGGTTCAATATCCGCCCCCCTCATTTGCGCAATCATGTCTGCCAGTCGTTCGGCGGGATAAACAACGAAAAAACTGCCGGATTTTTTCAGCATTCGACCGGCTGTAGCCAAAAGCTGATAAAGATCGATTCGAATTTCATGCCTTGCGACAGCCCTTTCACTGTCGGGGTTCACCCTTCCCGACCGCGCCCTCCGGTAAGGAGGGTTGGAAACCACGCAACCCACGGTTCCCGATGTCACGTCTTGCCGCAGGTCTTTCATATCCATACAGAAAATCCGGATGCGATCCTCCATTTGATTATTTTTCACATTGAATGCAGCAATTTTCGCCGGTTCTGCCTGAAGCTCCACACCGTAAATTCGAATCTCGGGACAGCGGTACCCCAGAATCAGAGGGATAATGCCGCATCCTGTCCCCAAATCCAGGACCTTTAATCCGGGTTTCAGATCCCTGGCCCAATCCGCCAGCAATATCGCATCAATCGAAAACCGATACCCATATTTTTTCTGACTGATTCTTATACGACCGGAAAAAAATGTGTCGTGTGTCAATTCCATCATGGTGCCAATGGTCCAATTTTAAATTTAATCTCCGAAATCATGTTTTCCCCAAGGTTTTTCGCCAGCATGTCCAGAATGACGTTATTTAAAAACATCATCTGGTGGAGCCATGCGGAACTGCTGACATGCACCAGAAGCACCTTCCCTTTTATCGCTGCCGGCCGGGTGTTCTCCGCCACAACCGGGTCTACCCATCCGCACCAGTGTTGACTGATTTTCCCCAGCAGATCGGCAGACTCGGCTCGACATGTGTCCAGAAGTTTTGACATGATGCTGCCGACATGAACGACATCCGGCTGTTGTTTTTTTGGCATCCTTCCTCCCCTGTTGTCCAATCGCTTTTTTCCGGGCAAGTACCTCACTATAAAACGACAGCGGTGTATGTCAAGCCCGTTGCATGATAAGTTCCTTCCTGGCCCTGAAGACAATGGCTCAAGTTCATTCCGAAACAGACATTTTCAAAATAGTTTAATTTTTTCTCCGTTCAAACGGTAGTCTGTCACTATATTCAAGCTTTTTACTTGACTTGTATCAGCGGTTCACTTAGATAATTAATAATTGGGCCTAAAAAACTGCCGAAACATTCCGGTCGATTCCGCCAGACCCTCCGGATCAGAGCAATAATAACGACGTCAACAAGCGTTTGTTTCAGGCAATTGGTATATGCGCCGTCCCCTGCGACGCTCGGGTCTATTTTCAGCAACCTGTTTCAAGTTCAACGACAAAAGCACAAGACGGTTTTAAATTTGAATCATTTTGTCCACGGATTGCACCGGAACACCACCGGCTCCGTTTTTCACCTGCAACCAATCTTGTTTATCTGCAGGAAAATGGCCACAACCATCATTACAGGAAACTAAAACAATGAGTTGGGATTGGGAAAAACTGAAAGAACAGCAACAACAAAAAACAGGAGGCGGGGTACCGCCCCAAATGGACGAATTCGTTCAAAAGCTAAAGGAATTCAAATTCAAGGGGTTCCCTTTCATTATTTTATTTATTTTAATTGCTTTTGTATTGGGATCATCCATGTTTTATACGGTCGCCGTCGACGAGGTCGGTGTCATCCAGCGATTCGGAAAATATATTCGCACCAGTCAGCCGGGATTGAATTTCAAGCTTCCGGCCGGCATCGAAAAAATAACCAAAGTCAAAGTCAGACGCGTATACAAGGAAGAATTCGGTTTCCGAACGATCAGCTCCGACCTATCCACCCGTTTTTCTTCCTCATCCGATGAAAACAGCGTCGCACTCATGCTGACCGGAGACCTGAATGTCGCTCTGGTCCCCTGGATCGTTCAATACCGAATCAAAGACCCTTACAACTTTTTATTCAAAGTTCTGGACGTACGACGATTGCTGATCGACATGTCGGAAGCCTGTATGCGCCTGGTCATAGGCGATCGGAGCATCAACGAGGTCATCAGCAAACGGGAAGAAATTGCTGAAGAAGCTCAACAGCTGCTTCAAACGGAATTGGACAACGCCGAATCCGGCATCCACATCGTGACCATCGAAATGAAAAAGACCAACGTTCCTTCTCCGGTCCAGCCGTCTTTTAACGAGGTCAACCAGTCGATTCAGGAAAAAGAAAAATTAATCTACCAGGCCAAAGAAGATTATAACAAAGCCATTCCGGCGGCCCGCGGTGAAGCGGATAGAACCGTAAAGGCGGCAGAAGGATACGCTCTTGATCGAATTAACCGGGCCAAAGGCGATGCCTCCCGCTTTACGGCCCTTTATAACGAATACGCCAAGGCAAAGGACATTACGCGTCGACGGATGTATCTTGAAACACTTAAAGATCTTATTCCGAAACTCGGCCGAAAATTTATTATTGATTCAGACCAGAAGAATCTTTTGCCCCTGTTAAACCTTGGCTTACAAACCGAAATCCAAAACGGTGTTGAAAAATGAAAAATAAAGGCGCAGTATTAATCGTTATTCTTGCAGCAATTGTATTAGTATTTTCGTCGGCTTATATCATTGATGAAACAGAGCAGGCGGTTGTCACTCAGTTCGGCAAGGTGATCGGGTCTCCGAAAACCGATCCCGGCCTGTATTTCAAAATCCCGTTCATACAGCTGGCCAACTATTTCCCCAAAAATCTCCAGGAATGGGACGGAGATCCCGGCCAGATCCCCACTCTGGACAAAACCTATCTCTGGGTCGATACGTTTGCACGCTGGAAAATTACGGATCCTGTAAAATTCTTCCAGACCGTAAACAATTCGGTGAGCGCACTGGCCCGACTGGACGACATCATCGACCCGGCGGTACGAAACTTTATCACCTCTTACCCTCTGATTGAAGCAGTTCGCAAAAGCAACCGGGAACTGGATACCTTTGAAATAGGGCTTGAAGACGTTCAAAAAGAACAGCGGACGGGTTATTCGATTGAAACCGGCCGGGAAAACATCACTCAGGGTATTTTGGAGCAGGCACAGCCCAAACTGGCAAAATTCGGAATCGAACTGGCCGATGTTAAAATCAAGCGAATCAACTATGTGGAAGAGGTCCGCAATTCGGTCTATGGTCGAATGATTGCCGAACGAAAACAGATCGCCGAAAAATTCCGATCCGAAGGTAAAGGAGAGGCGCGCAAAATATTAGGTGACAAAGAAAAGGATTTAAAGCTGATCACCTCGGAAGCCTACCGAAAGGCCCAGGAACTCAAGGGAAAAGCAGATGCCAGTGCCACGCTGATATATGCGAATGCTTACAACGTGGACCCGGATTTCTTCTCTTTCACCCAAACACTGAAAACCTACGGTCAATCGCTGGATAAATCCAGCTCACTTGTTCTTTCGACAGATTCCGAATTTTTGAAATATCTCAAGGAATACAGCACGGCAAAATAAGGGCATCGAAAGGGATTATTTTCCCACGGCCCTGATTAAGTATAAAAAAAGCACCAGGCTCATGAAAGGCTCTGGTGCTTTTTTTATGTTACGCAAGAGACTCCAGGTATCATTATCTACCTTTCCTTCTCTGATGCCGCGTACGAGCCAACAGCTTTCTGTGCTTGTGCCTTCTCATTTTCTTTCTTCTTTTTTTGATAACGCTGCCCAAACCATCACCTCCAATCTGAATTTTATTTCTTTAACCCGAAATTCATATCACCATTCATAATAAGTTGTCTATCTTTTTTTATATATAAACGCCGCGCCCCGACCGCCTCCCGGGTTTTTTGCATGCCCCAACGGGATCGGCTGGAACAAACGCAGCAGTTGAACCTTATCAAAGGTTATGATAATCATATGGAATATTAATTAATAAATCAAGAACGCGTCAAAAGCCGAAAAAACAATGGATATTCCATACAGCTTTAGCGAAGATCAAATAGCCGTTATCGATCACTCCGTACTTCTGGCCGAGGAGATGGTGATCAACCATTATAAATTTTCCACCAACCAGTGGGCACGACTCAATTACGACATTAAAACACTGGCAAATTTGAGTCCCGGTGAAATCGTTCAAGGCCCGTTTGCTCAAATTGTCAAATATGCCGGACAACGAAAAAACACGGAACTCGGGTCAAATGCGTACGATTTTTATAAGATATGCATTCAGGATCACGCCATTTTATCCGCACTGGAGACATCCTCCGATCTCCAGTTACTGCCCTTTTCTCTTTACATTATTACACATGAACTCATTCATATCGTCCGATTCACCCAATTTCTGCAACATTTCGACGCGTCACCGGATGAAAAATTCCAAGAGGAAAAACGGGTGCATGAAAAAACTCACGAAATTCTCATGTCTGTCCGACTCCCCGGTCTTCACCATATCTTTAAATTTTACAACCAGTGGCGGAGGGAATTCGACGGTTTGAAAAACATCCAAAAAAATCATCTCCGAAACTTGACAACACCAAATTTTTAACTATATTGGTTTAGTGTTTATCCAACGCATAAGTCACACGCTTTCATTTAATAAAACGAAACAACACAGCAGTGGAGAAGAAGTAAAATGCCTATCTATGAGTATGAATGTGAAACGTGCGGTGCCACAGTTGAAGCGTTACAGAAATTTTCCGACGCACCCCTCACTACATGCGAACATTGTTCCGGGAAACTTCATAAAATCATATCTCAAAGCACGTTCCACCTGAAAGGGACCGGATGGTACGTGACGGATTATGCCAACGGCAAGTCCAGCGGTTCCAGCCCCCAAAAAGCAAAAGCGAAAACCGATACACCGGAGACAGATTCGCCAAAAACAAAAACAGATAAAGCAGCAAGTCCATCTGCCGATTAACAAATCTTCTGTATCAGATGCACCCTCGGGGTGATTGTTTTCTTTCATTCGATTGGATCGATCGGATGAAACGAATGCATTCACAACACGATTCCAGTATAAAGTAACCTGGTTTCATCCACCATTCATCCGAAATTTGACCGGTATTCGGTGTTTTTACCAAACCTCGGATGAAGCCGGCCATACCATGCATCTGAGTTCTCTTACAATAATAACGGGAGCGTCAATTCCGAAGGATCGGAATTTTCCCGTCGTTTCATGTAAATTTACCTTTATCAGTCAAAAAAGCACTATGTACAGGATGGACCGGTAACTTTCCGCCTGTCCTGACGATCTTATTTTATTCGTTCTTCAGGTGTTTTTTTACTGCAATCGGTCTTTACAAAATAAAAAGCGTGATTATAGTTTTTCTTCAAAAAAGAAATTGCGCTGAACGAAATTTTAACGATTCAATTCATAAATTTAAATGATGTCAATGGATACAGTTTGGTTAATATAATTTTTTTGCCAAAAAGGAGAATAAAAATGAAAGTCAGACCGTTAAATGATCGTATTCTTGTAAAACGAGTTGAAGAAGAAACCACGACCAAGGGTGGAATTATCATTCCGGACACCGCAAAAGAAAAACCGGCTGAAGGCAAAATCGTCGCTGTCGGAAATGGCAAACTTGCCGACGACGGCAAACGAATCCCCTTGGAACTGAAAGTCGAAGACCGTGTACTTTTCGGTAAATATTCCGGTACCGAGATTAAAATTGAAGGCGAAGAATTTCTGATCATGCGCGAAGACGACGTACTTGGCGTAATTGAATAAAAACCTTTGAAATAATTGGTCAAACGGAGGATATCTAAAAATGGCTAAAATCATTAAATATGACATGAAAGCCCGTGAAGCAATGCTCAACGGGGTAAAAACGCTTGCCGACGCAGTAGTGGTCACTCTCGGGCCCAAAGGCCGAAACGTAGTCATCGAAAAATCCTGGGGATCTCCCACGGTTACCAAAGACGGTGTTACGGTCGCAAAAGAGATTGAACTGGAAGACAAATTCGAAAATATGGGCGCTCAGATGGTAAAAGAAGTGGCCAGCAAAACCAGCGATATGGCCGGTGACGGCACCACCACCGCGACGGTCCTGGCCAGAGCCGTGTATGAAGAAGGCCAGAAACTGGTTGCCGCCGGCAACAACCCCATGTCCATCAAACGCGGCATCGACAAGGCGGTTGAAGTTGTCGTTCAGGAACTCCAGAACATCAGCAAACCGACCAAAGATCAGCGGGAAATCGCTCAGGTCGGCACCATCTCCGCCAACAACGACGAAACCATTGGTAATATCATTGCCCAAGCCATGGAACGGGTCGGTAAAGAAGGCGTTATTACCGTCGAAGAAGCCAAATCCATGGATACCAGCCTGGATGTCGTCGAGGGTATGCAGTTCGACCGCGGGTATCTGTCTCCGTACTTTGTCACGGACGCCGAAAAAATGGTCGCCGCTCTGGAAGACCCCTACATCCTGATCAACGAGAAAAAAATCAGCAACATGAAAGATCTGCTGCCGATTCTCGAGCAAGTCGCCAAAATGGGCAAACCCCTCATGATTATTGCCGAAGACGTTGACGGCGAAGCGCTGGCGACTCTGGTCGTCAACAAACTGCGCGGCACCCTTCAGGTAGCAGCCGTTAAAGCCCCGGGTTTTGGCGACAGACGGAAAGCCATGCTCGAAGATATAGCCATTCTGACCGGCGGCCAGGTCGTTTCCGAGGATCTCGGTGTAAAACTCGAGAGCATCACTCTTCAGGAACTTGGTACCGCCAAACGTATCACCATTGACAAAGACAATACCACCATCGTAGACGGCGCCGGTTCCAGGGCCGATCTGGAAGGCCGGGTCAAACAGATCCGTGCCCAGATCGAGGAGACCACCTCCGATTACGATCGTGAAAAACTCCAGGAACGTCTGGCCAAGCTCATCGGCGGCGTAGCCGTGATCAATGTCGGCGCAGCAACAGAAACCGAAATGAAGGAAAAGAAAGCCCGGGTCGAAGATGCACTGAACGCTACCCGCGCAGCGGTTGAAGAAGGCATTGTCCCCGGCGGCGGCGTGGCACTGGTACGAAGCCTCAAGGCACTTGACGAACTTGACGTTGACGCCGAGCTGAAACTGGGTGTCAAAGTAGTCATGCGAGCCATTGAAGAGCCCCTGCGTCAGATCGCCAACAACGCGGGTTTTGAGGGCTCCGTGATCATTGATAAAGTCAAGAATTCAGAAGGCGCGTATGGGTACAACGCCCGGACCAACGTCTATGAAGACCTGATTGAAGCCGGTGTTATCGATCCGACCAAGGTCGTTCGATTTGCGCTTCAGAACGCCGCAAGCGTTGCCTCTCTCATGCTCACCACCGAAGCCATGATTGCCGAAAAGCCTCAGGAAAAACCTGAAATGCCGGCCGGCGGCGGCCCCGGAATGGGCGGCATGGGTGGAATGGGCGGCATGGGCGGCATGATGTAATATCGCATCCGCCAAGCCCTCACCGCCTTCAGGTGAAAATATCTGAAAGCCCCTGTGCGAAACCCCGGACAGGGGCTTTATTTTTCCCCAACCCATGGTAAATGCTTGACATTTATCCCACGAGTCGGATAGGTATTCTGCATATACTGATTTTCACGTGCCAACCTTATAAACTCGTGGAGCCGCATATGACGTTTTATACTTTTTTTTGTCCAGTTCAACATCCCCGCTTCACTAAACTTTGCCGATCTGCCCATCGACAACGTCGGTTCATCATCGCATGTGCTGTTTTGTGCATGTGCGCATTTCATCTGACCAACGCATTCGCCGAAGCTCCCGGGAAAGCTGTCGAAGAAGAAGTCGGTTTTTACTATACCATCCAGAAAGGCGATACCCTGTGGGATCTTTCCGACCGTTTTTTTGACTCCCCCTGGTACTGGCCTGAGCTGTGGCACGAAAACAACCGGATCTCCAACCCGCACTGGATCTATCCGGGGCAAAAGCTGCGCATGTTTCGTGGTGAATCCGTCCGGCAGTTCGATAAAATCCTTGAAACGCCGAAAGAAGCGGCACCGGAGATCCCCCCTTATTTTGACTATGCCTCCATTGACAAAGCAGGATTCATGAGAAAGGAGCCGGTAGCGTCGGCCGGCCGGATCTTCAAGGTCCGGGAAGAAAAGAAATTGATCAGTCTGGGAGATATCGTGTACATTCAACCCGCTACCGAAGGGGCCCTGCCCCCCGGCAGCCGGTACACCGTTTACAGGACCTTCCGACGCGTCATCGGCCCGAACAAAAAGACCGATACGGCGTTTCAGCATTATCTGACCGGTGTTGTCGAGATCACCGCACAGCAGACGAAATACGCGACAGCGAAAGTCATTAAATCCTATCGAAGCATCAAACTAAACGATCAGCTCATGCCCTACCAGAAACGATCGCCCAAAATCCAGCTGACCGAAAGCGTCAAGGCATTGGACGGCCGCATCATCGGATTTGAAGAAAACGACACGATATCGGGCCAGCATACGATCGCGTTTATCAGCAAAGGCGAGGCGGACGGGGTCAAACCCGGGCAGGAATATGCAATTTATTACCAGGGCCGAGAGCGCATCACGCCCGATTCCAAGGAAGCAATTCTCCTGGATCCGGTTGATTACGGACGCGTGCTGGTGCTGTTGACGCAGCCTGCCGCTTCAACCGTGTTGATTGTGCGTTCTGAAAAGGCTGTTATGAACGGAGAAAAAATTCGATATTCGCTTTACAATTGAAAACAACTCTTATGGTCTCAGGAGCAGGGGTGATGCAAGAATGAGACACCACACCCGTTTTTTTATATGCATAATTATTTTTTTTATAATAGAGCCCTGTATCTGTTTTTCCTGCTTTATTATTGAACTCGAGAGCAACAAGCAATTTACCACTACTAAATATTGGGAAGAGAAAAATCAGATTCGATTTTACCTCTTAGACGGGATTATCGGAATTCCCAAAGACAGCATCAAACGCATAATCCCCTGTGAGACCGCTCCTCACAGCATGGGATTGAACATTGAACCGGAAAAGGGCCACAATAAAGTCCCTCCCCCCGTCCTACCGAACACGCCCAAGCCGTCCCCCCCAAAAAAGCATCCGATCTCCTCAGCAGAAAAAAACACCATTCTGGCCGAAAAGGCCCGTCTTATTTCAGCGTACCAGAAAGCAGTAAAAGCTTTTCAAGCGACAAAAACCAACGGGGATGCTCGTGCTATCGAACAAAAACGAATTGAGCTGCTGAAATCAAAATCTAAAATAGGTTCTCTTCGAAACCAGGTGCAGAAGAAACACGATGGGCAACTTCCTGAATGGTGGAATGAGTCGCTCGTAAAATAACTTTTCAAAGTTTTAAGGTCATACCCCATGCATCGTTTAAAAACGCGGCAGCTTGAATTCCCGCCGGATACAGTCAAGCCGAAAGCATCACAATTTCACGCAAAGGGGCACTAAGGCCCAAAAAAAAATCCTATTGAAAAACCCTAAATAAAGTCCATTAACTTATGCACAAATCAACTTAATTATGGACAGGTCTCCATGAAGTGAGTTCAAGTTCATTTGACTGGTACTTGTCTTTCAGGGCCGTATCAAAATACAGATCTCCTCCGTTATGCATCAAAACATTACTTCCCCAGATCGCGCCATAAACTGAGGAGGAATTGTTCATTTCGACCTCGGCATACGGTGCATACACAGTTCCCTTAAATGCGCTGGAATTATGAAAACGCACCCCCGCATCCGAACTGGATATGATGCTGAACTCCGTGGGGTTACCTGAAATATTGATGACGGAGCCGTTTTTAAAATTGATAATGTCCCCGGAGTATCCACCCGACGGTTCCTGAACGTAAATATTTACGGTATTCGATTCGCTGGTTCCCGTAATGTTCAACTCGGCGGCATTATCCAATACCATGTTGCCTTCCAGATAGACATTGACGGTTCCGGCGCTGGCATCGATATTGATTACATCCGAATTGCCCAGACTGATTTCCGTGAAATAATAATTGGCACCGCCGGATTGCCCCACGAGATTGACGGCACTGGACGGGTTGTTGATAGAGGTTCCAATCCCGGCAAGAGAGACGTTGTCATTTGAGCTGCTGTACGTGGTAAAATCAGAAGAAAATGCGGTTCCCGCCACGTTGAGGGGATCCGGATCGACCCAGCCGACCTCAACGCCTTTGTCACCGGTTACGACTCCTCCCCCACCCATCTCCGTTATATCAGCGGTATCGGTTGGATCGGTTTCATCGGCTCCCAGTGCCACATCGCCGTCCACCATCATGCCGTTGTGAAGAATTACTTCGCCGTTGGATCCGATATCGCCCTCCCCGGTGGACGTAAACCCGGGATCTCCCGGCTGATTGCCCGAATCCGTATGATCGTAACTGTAAACGCTGGCGCTGTTTTTGCCGTCAAACTCAACATCACCAAAGGCCGCATAGTTCAGGGCGCTTTTCCTTTTGAAATACACCTCAACGACGCTGACGGAATTGGACGGGCTCGTGCCCGTGGACGTAAGCGCATAAGAATTGGAACTTGCCATCGTCATGTTTGACAGCGTAAAAGAAAATCCGCTGGGTATTCCGAATCCGGACAGGGAGACGGATGACCCGGTGGAGGACGGCATGGTAAAAGTACCGGCGGACAGCCCGTTTTCAATCTCACCCAGGGCATACTGAACCCCGGCTTCTGCCATATAAAAAGACTGTTTGGAGGATTTGTAATTCTGACATATCGTCAAATCATTGGAGGACGTCATATACGCAGTGGTGCCCAGAACCGACAGCACCACCAGAAACAACAGCCCTGCTATCATAGCAGCACCGCGTTCATTGTTCCATATATTCTGCATATTATATTCCCCGCTGTTATGTGATATTATTGTCGGATTTCCCTATTATTAATTGCTTTGAGTATAGTTGTATTCGGGTGTCCGCGTGATATTTTCCGAATCATCTATCGCCTCGATACACCAAGTGACCGTTTCCCCGTTATGTTTGGGGATAGTACCGCAATATTCATCCGTGGGGGTGGACCAGCTGCCATGTCCTTCATACTGTTGGTTCATGGCGATCGTTTCAAAATTGGTTTTCAACTCGACACTTGTCACTTCGCCTGATACATCGGTAACGATCGCACAGATTTGCGGGGTATCGTTTTTTCCTACCGGTGAGGACGGGTTTCCGATAGTCAATGAAATATCCGGCCCAATGGTGTCTCCTTCAGTGGTCGGTGGTGATTCTGTCGTTGAAGAAGTTGTGGTTGTCGTGGTCGTGGTTGTTGTGGTCGTGGTTGTTGTGGTCGTGGTTGTCGGTTCTTCGGTGGTGGTCGTCGTTGGTTCTTCCGTGGTGGTCGTCGTCGGTTCTTCCGTGGTGGTCGTCGTCGGTTCTTCCGTGGTGGTCGTTAACCCGCTCGTGGTAGTCGTCGTGCCAGCTGTACCGTCAAGGCTCAAATTTCGTGGTTTGATAAGAGATGACAGGGTTCGGGTTCTATAGCCGTTGTTGTCCGAATAGTCCGGATCGGCGTCACGGGTCCGAGTGGTCAATTCAATCGTAATATTCCGTATGTCGTCACGATTCGTATCATCATAGGCAATATCCATGTCGTGGACGTAATCGATGACGGCTTGAGCGCCACCGGAAGCACCCCAGACACTGGTCGTGCTGTCCCATTCCCATACCTCGCGAGTCAGAGAGTCCCCCGCCGTTCCGGACCATGCATATCGAACGGTTTCGGTTTTTCCATCATCATCGATATCGCCTTCAAACGTAACGGCTGAAGTTCCCGCTTCTTCAATATTTTGAGCATTGCCGTCGGTGAAACTTTCGCCACTGACATCCACTGACGGCACATCGGAATCAGATTCAGCAATATATCCCGCCATGAGCATTTCCCGTGACATGATATCCATGGCGGCCCGGGCGCTTTCCTGCATTTCTATCACTTTTGACTGCTCGATATAGCTTTTATTCTGGGACAAAAACGTTGCCATAACCGCTATCATCACAATTAAAGACAGTGCCAGCCCCACGATCAGTTCAATAAGTGTAAATCCTTTTGAAGCCTTCATATCGAACCCTTTCCCGGCTGAATTTTAAATAGAACTTACTGCTCCACATTGGCAACAATAGTTTTCAGCACCACGTCGTGCGAACTTCCATTCCAGTCCCAACTAACCGTAACCGTGACCGTTTTCATACCGGATGCCGGCTGATCATCCGACACCTGAGTCACCCGATCGAAAATGCCTCCGGAATTCGCCTGTTCATCTACTCCGGTTTCAGTTTCTGAAGCGATACTCGCGTAGCTTCCTTGCTTTACATCTTCAAGCTTATCCTGGGCCAGAGTCGTTGCCGCTGACAGTTGAGCGGCAAAATGGTTGCCGCTTATGGTGGATGCCGTCAGCTTACCCAGAGCCAGCAATCCAAAAGACAAAACAACCAACGCAATCATGACTTCTATAATAGTAAATCCCTTATCTTTTGATAACTGGATCATCATTTACTCCCAACCCGACCCGGTGTATTTGAATAATTTAATTCGCCCCACTGAATTGACGGTAATTTTTCGTTTTCGCGTCGCATCGGTATCACCGTCAGGCATCAGATAAACAGTACCCAGACGATCTGAAATTCCTGTAGGTTTAAATATCACCTTATCACCTGAAAACGTAATATTATTTGTGCCGTTTCCCCCAAATACGATTCCGGAATAATTGTCCTGAATCGTAACCGTTTTAACCGATTCACCGGTATTTATAACACTGTTTCCATTATCATCATCATGTATGCTGTAGCTTTCGTTGGAGGAATTAAAGGTAATGATGTAATTGTTGTTTTCGGAAACAGCGTTCATCTTGGCTACATGCATTTCGGTAAACAGCTGTCTCGCCGCCCCTTTCACTCTTTTCAAGGGCAGATATGAAAGATAACTCGGAAGTGCCATTGCAGCTACAATCCCGATGATGGCAATCGTCACTATGAGTTCCAATAATGTAAAACCGAAATGTTTATTCATCAAATTACCCCTTAACCATTAGGAAGCAATTTTTATGCCGAAAAAGAGATCTTTTTGGGGCAATCTGTCTAAAGCAATCTTTTTCATGCATAAAATCCGTAACCCATTGTTCTGTTTATATAAAAATTATGGTCAAATCCGTCCCGATCAATTTTTTCGATTACATTTTTGTAATTGAAGTTTAACCCAATATCGGGATATTGCGCAATATTTTTACATTTTTTGTCATCCCATTTATGACATAAAATGTCAATTTTATTTATTATTGGGCAAGATCTCGTTGATTCTTCACAGGATTGGAGCAAATGGGCGTTGACATCAAGGAAGGTTTTACGAGTATGGCCGACGGGTAAAATATGGCAGGCGGTTATATACAAAAAAACGGCATGATCCATACCCCGTATCAACCATGCCGTTCATTCATATTTAAATAAATATCATTCCACGCACCGACGCCATACCCGTAAAGGTTTCTTTTCGCCTTTGCGTGAGCCTGCTTTCATATTTTCAATTCAGCTGTGCCGTGAAAGGTTCCACCGTATCAATGTTTTGACACAATAATTCTGTTTTAAAACGAAAACAATCAAGTCCCATCAGCGCTGCTGCATGAAATCCACCGCATTTTTAAAAATCCGGATGCCCGGAGTCAGCACCTGTGCCGCAGAAACACCCTTCCCGGTGCGTTTCATCTGTTCCTTGTGCCGGGTCCAGTCCGGATGATTGGTCCAGTGGTTGTAGGCTTCCGGATGGGGCATGAGCCCGAACACCCGGCCGGTGGGATCGCAGATGCCGGCGATATCGTAAGCCGCGCCGTTCGGGTTGTGCGGAAACTGCCCGTCAGCCGATGAGCCGTCGGCCATCGCGTATTGAAGCACGACCTGGCGGTTGTCGATCAGACGCTTCAGGGTCGATCCATCCGAACACAGTTTTCCCTCCCCGTGCCGTATCGGCAGTTCGATCCGATCAAGGCCCCGGGTAAACACGCACGGTGATGCGGAGTTTACGTTGAGATGCACCCAGTCATCGCGAAAATTTCCGCAGTCATTAAACGTCAGCGCCACATTGCGGCTTTTGTAGTCATGATCGAATCCCGGCAGCAGCCCTAAATTAACGAGGGTCTGAAATCCGTTGCAGATACCGATGACCAGATTGCCCTGTTCCACGAATTCGACCAGCCGCTCCCCGATATTGGTTTTGAGCCGCACCGCCTGAATCACGCCGGCCCCGTGGTCGTCTCCCCAGCTGAATCCACCCACAAAGGCCATGATCTGGAAATCACCCGGATCCGTCGATCCATCGATGAGCGAATTAATATGTACCCGTCGGGCACGGGCACCGGCCAGTTCAAACGCATACGCCGTTTCGTGATCGCAGTTGAGTCCATATCCGGTCAGAACCAGTACATTTACCTTGTTCATATTAAATCTCCAAAAGGCTTTTTCCAGACCGTCTTCAGGTCCTGAACCGGCACATTGACGATCGACCGGCCGGCAAGCCCGTTTATGATCAATTGAGAATCCTGAGAAATCGATCCGATACATGCGCAGGCAAGTCCTTTAAAACAGGCTTCGAACCGGTCCTTGCATTCCGGCGCTACCGTTACGATAAACCGGCCGGCCGATTCCGAAAACAGCAGCGTATCGTCGCGACCCACTTCAGCCGTTTCATCCACGGGAAGCTTTGCCAGGTCCACATGCATGCCGAGGTTGCCGCCCATGGCCGTCATAGCCAGATGCACGCCCAGCCCGCCCCGGTAAACGCCGTGAACAGAGGCGACGATCTCTTCCCGTATGGCGGCTTCCAACGCCCGGTACATCGGGATAAATGACGACGGGTCTACCTTCGGCACATGAAGTCCCGTGTATCCGAAGTGCTCATAATACTCGGACGCTCCCAGCTCATTCCGGGTCACGCCCAGCACATACACCCGATCACCGGGCAGTTTGGCGTCCATGCTTACACATGTTTCGATATCGTCCACCACGGATATGGCGGAGAATTGAAGGGTCTCCAGGGCCGACACCTTATGGGCTTCACCATAGCGCCCCTGCAGATGCCCATCCACATACATGCTGTCTTTTCCCGACAGCAGCGGAATCTCGTAGGCCAGGCACACATCCCGCAACGCCTCGCAGGATCTCACCAGTTGAGCGGCCTTGAATTTACCATCCGGATTTTCCACAGGATCGTACTGAATACTCGGCCAGCAGAAATTATCCACACCGCCGATCTGATCCAGGCGGGCACCCACGGCCAGCAGCCGACGCACGGCCTCATCCATGGTGCATGTGGTCATATGATACGCATCAATGGCCGAATAGACCGGAATCAGGGCCTGAGAAAAGGCAAGTCCCTTTTCCGAGTCCAGCACCGGACGGATAACCGCCGCATCGTTCGGGATGTCTCGTTCCACGCCGGCCATGGGTTTGATCACGCTGGTGCCCTGGACTTCGTGATCGTACTGGCGGGTGATCCATTCCGTGGAGCATATGTTGGGCCGGGCCAGAAGGTCGGTCAACACCCGATTGTATTGTTTCGGTGGTGTAAATACCGGTTCAACAAAACCGCGATTTTCCGGAGACCGCCATTCTGCGTCAAACTCCCACTGGGGAAAACCGGATTCCAGAAAATCGATATTGATATACGCGCTTGTCTTGTTTTGGTAGGTGATATGCAGCTTTCCGGAATCGGTATACCGTCCGATAACCGTGCTTTCCACAGCATGCTTTCGGGACAGCGCCATAAACCGGTCCAGGTCCTCCGGGCTTACGGCAACCGTCATGCGTTCCTGAGATTCCGACACCCAGATTTCCCAAAGGTCCAGCCCGTCGTATTTCAGCGGCACCTTGTCCAGCTCGACCTCACACCCGTTGGAAAACCGGGCGGATTCACCTACGGACGATGACAGCCCCCCCCCGCCGTTGTCCGTGATAAACCGGATCAGCCCCTCGTCACGGGCTTCAAGAAGAAAGTCGTGCATTTTTTTCTGAGTATAGGGATCGCCGATCTGAACATGACCGGCCGGTGTATGCTGGGAAAAGACTTCGGATGAGGCCGTCACTCCGTGAATGCCGTCTTTTCCGACTCTCCCGCCGCACATAATGATCAATTCTCCGGGCGTGGTCCGTTTTTTGTCGGCCGATTCCCCGTCAACCACCGCCGGCATGAGTCCGACCGCATTGACAAACACCAGGCACTTGCCCATATACCCGGGATGAAACAGCACCTGACCAAAGGGTGTGGGAATACCGCTTTTGTTCCCCCCGTCGCGAACCCCTTCAATAACTCCGTCCAGAAGGCGACGCGGGTGCAGTCTGGGATTCAGGTCGCCGTCGTAGTCTCTGTCGCCGACGCAGAAACCGTAGCTGCCCATGACCAGTTTCGACCCCTTGCCCGTACCCAGAGGATCGCGATACACACCGACGATGCCGGTAATGGCCCCTCCGTAAGCTTCCATATTAGACGGCGAATTATGAGTTTCACCGGTAATCACATAATAATGATCCTCATCAAACCGACCGACACCGGCGTTGTCCCACAGCACCGATACCACCCAGTCTTTCCGGCGGCTCAGTTCCAGGGTTGGCGCTTCAATGCAGGTCTTGAACAGGTTGTTCACCTGACGGGTCTCACCGGTCTGCAGGTCGCAATAATGAAAAAGCCCACGGAACGTATTGTGATTGCAGTGATCGCTTCGGCCCTGCGAAATATATTCCAGCTCGATGTCGGTCGGATCCGAAAGCTGTTTGAGGGTCCGTTCTTTTTGGACCGAATCGTTTAAAAAATAGGAGCGAATCACGGGGATATCATTTGGATTCAGGGCCAGATTTCGTTCATCGCTGATCTGTTTCAACGACGCATCCGAATCAATCGAAATGACGGCGACATCCGGCTGGTGATTCAGAATGACTTTGGGGATGGTCACGCCCACGCCCATATCCATGTTCCAGTCGGCCCTCGAGATCACTTTCCACTGCTGGATGATGTCGTTTGCCAGCAGTTCGCCGGCGATTTTGTCCGCATCGCCGGCCGTAATTCCCTCGCCGGTCAGACAGTAGCGTCTGGACGTATAGACCGCTTCATCCGGCCCGAATGCAATACCCAGGACATCTTCGATCGCCTCCACCGCCGTACTTCCGGGATTGTCCCGGACTCCCGGCCGGTATCCCACCCAGATCACCCAGTCAAATTCCACCGGAATCGGCGAAAAAGACGATGTCTGGGTAACCGGATTGGTAAACAGCTCCTTCCGAACGGTTTCCAACTGCTCGGGCGACAGATCAGCGTCGATCGTCACGACATGAATGCATCGGACCTGATCCAGCTCGATTCCAAAATAATTTTTTGCCTTCCGGCGAATTCCTTCGCCCTCGGCATCAAACAAATCCGATTTTAACGTAATTTCTAATTGATACGGCATAGTTGCTTATCCGCTATTGGTTATCAGTTATCAGTTATCGGGTTCCATATATTTGCCCCATGCCCGATTTTCTCTATTCAAAAAACACCCTCATGATATCGTTGTAAAATACAAACAACATCAACATGATGAGAATCATCACGCCGATCTGCTGAGCAACCACGCGCATCTTCATATTAACGGGACGACCCGTGACCAGTTCAATGAAAAAAAACAATAGATGGCCGCCGTCCAGCACCGGGATCGGCAGAAAATTGAGAATCGCCAGGTTAATACTGAGCAGCGCGATAAAAAATATCAGGTGCCCGGGTCCTTCTTTGGCCTGCTGCCCCGCCATTTCAGCGATCATGATCGGGCCGCCCAGCGTTTTAGTCGAGATGGTTCCCTGAATCAGCTTGGCGATACTGATAATGGTCAGCTTTGAAATGCTGTACGTCTGGCGAACGCTTTCGCTGAAGGCCTGAAAAAAGCTCAGTTCGTTAACGACAATATCGCCGGAAGCCGAAATTCCGATCAGATAGCGATCGACGTTTTCCCCGAAAATATTTTTGGATTGCGCCAGTTCCGGAGTAACGAGAAGTTCGAACTCAATATCATTTCGTTCAACGACAAACCGCAGCCGCCGCCCCCTGCAATCAGAAATGATTTCCGCCATTTCTTCCCAGTCGGTAACCGAACGCCCATCGACCGCTTTAACCAGATCCCCTTCCTGAATCCCGGCTCCGGCCGCGGGGCTGCCCTCCCTTACCCCGCCGACAACCGGTTGAAGGATGTAGGAACCGGAGGTCAAAAAAATCCCGAAAAATATGATCACCGCCAGGAGCAGATTAAAAAAAGGGCCTGCTGCTACAATGCATATTCGCTTTAACACATGTTGATGGGTAAAAGAAACAGCCTTATCCTCCGGAGCGATATCCGCGTCGGGATCTTCTCCCACCATTTTAACGTAACCGCCCAATGGAATGGACGACACGCGGTATTCAGTTTTTCCGATTGTCTTTGCAAACAGCTTGGGACCGAATCCAAGTGAAAATTTTTCCACGCCCACCCCGAAGAGACGAGCCACCAGGAAATGTCCCAGCTCGTGGAAAAAAATCAATACGCCAAGCACAATGACGAACGCAACGGTTGTATACATAATTCAAAAAAATCCTGTCATTTAAAAAAATTCGAAGTCCCTGCCGATAGTACCCGATGCCCGGCATCCCTTTGTTTCAATGACAAATTTGACAGGCAACATCCAGCGCCTTTTCTCTGGCCCATCTGTCAGCGTCAAGAATGGCGGATAGCGTTGGATGCGGGCTTGCCCCATGGGCTTCCATAACGTCGCCGATAATTCTCGGAATGTGTAAAAAGGAAATACGTTTTTTTAAAAATCGATCCACGGCGATCTCATTGGCCGCGTTCATAACCGCCGGCATCGTTCCGCCGGCACGACAGGCATCCATGGCCAGTGAAAGGCAGGGAAACTTCTGCAAATCAGGTGCCTCAAACGTCAACGAACCCAGTTGGGAAAAATCCGGCAACGGCTGTTTCAACGCAAGCCGTTCCGGAAATGACAGGGCATAAGCGACAGCGGCTTTCATATCCGGAATGCCCAGCTGAGCGATCAGTGTGCCGTCACAATAGGACACCATGGAATGAACGATGCTTTGAGGATGTACCACCACATCAATTCGATTCAGCTCCACGTCAAACAGGTGTTTGGCCTCGATCACTTCCAGCCCCTTGTTCATCAGTGTTGCCGAATCAATGGTGATTTTTCGTCCCATCTGCCAGGTGGGGTGCGACAATGCATCATCGGGAGTAATGCCGGCCATCAATTGACCCGGTGTGTGCAGAAACGGTCCGCCGGATGCAGTCAGTAAAATTTTATCCAGTTCCTGTTTCGGATGCCCGGCCAGGCACTGAAAAACGGCACTGTGCTCACTGTCGATGGGAAGTATATTCACCTGACGACGAGCGGCGTGCTTCATTACCATCTCACCCGCCATCACAAGAGTTTCTTTGTTGGCCAGTGCGACATCCTTACCCGCTTCGATGGCTTGAAGCGTCGGAACCAATCCCGCCGCTCCGACAACGGCAACAACGACCATGTCCACGCCGGGCATTTCGGCCGCCTGAGCATACCCTCGGGCGCCATACATAATGTCGGTTTGGGATGAACAGGAAATTTTACGTTTCAGCGCAGATGCCCGCTCCGCATTACCGACAACCGCAACATCGGGCCGAAAGGTTTCGATCTGTGCCGCCAGCAGATCAATATTGGTATCGGCTGCCAGGACACCGACATGAAATCGATCGGAAAATTGTTTAACGATCTTCAAAACGGTAGTACCAATGGAACCGGTCGAACCGAGTATAGCGAGCTGTTTCATAGTCTGTCCGTTATCACCTGCGTATATCTAATGCGGGCAGCTCCCGCCACCCAATTCTCATGGAATTGCATCTAAAAAAGTTTTTTTAATATTTACCGCCCGTTCGCTTCGCTCTCTCGAGGCACAGAGAACGCAGAGTCCAAAATCGCCGTTGAAGGGCTCTGCGTTCTCCGCGTCTCGAGCGAAGCGGGCGGTAAAATATATACAAAAATTTCTTGTTTTTTTTGAAAGCAATTAATTGATAAGTCACTATAGCCCACGGCCGATGCTGTTGCCACTGAAAAAAATGCATCGATTTTTCGCCACATTGTCGTATCAAAGAATGTATTCCAGATACCAGTATAACACCGGGGCGGCAAACAAGAGAGCATCGATTCGATCCAGAAGCCCACCGTGACCGGGAAGTATCCGTCCGGAGTCCTTGACACCGGCGTAGCGTTTGCATTCCGATTCGAACAAATCCCCGGTCTGACCGGCCGCCGCAATGAGAATGAACAGCATGAACGCCCTGTCCCAGGGCATCGCCGGTAAAACGTATAATTTAAAGACCGTTCCGGCCGTCAGGGCGGCCACCAGGCCGCCGAGTGATCCTTCTATGGTTTTATTGGGACTGACAGCAGGACATAGTTTATGGCGACCCAGAAATGTCCCCACATAAAATGCGCCGATATCATTTAAAAATATCAACGTAATCAGAAAGAAAATCCAGCAGATGCCGGCCTCGGACATGCGAATGAGGATCAGAAATGAAAGAAAAACCGGAATGTATATAAACCCGCAAACCTGCTTGCTCAAGCGCTCAAACGCCCGGGTGTCGGTTCGGAATTGACGAAGAGATATCCACCCGGCACCCATCAGGTTCAGGGTTGTCAATAACATCATTGCCTTGAACGATCCCCGGTAGGCGGACCAGATCAGGATTGGACTCGCGGCGAATCCCAACATCGCAAGAGGATCTTCCAAGAGTTTTGTTTCGGCACCCCAAACGATTTGATAATATTCTTTGAGGCTTATCAGGCTGACAACGGCGACCAGAACGGCAAACAAAAAAACCCCGCCCTTCAGAACCACGGCTAAAAGGAGGGGAAGGGCCACAATTGAGGTAATCCATCGTTTTAAATGCATCATTAAGCGATGTAATCCGGTTCACCGGTTTACGGCACCGCCGGCGGAGTTAGGGTTCGGGTTTGTGTACGGCCGTTTTAGCCAACGAAATCCGTCATTTTAGGCGTTCATCAGCTGTTTACTTTACCGAATCGCCGTTCCCGTCTCTGATACTCTGCCACCATATCGAGAAATTCCTCCCGGGAAAAATCAGGCCAGAGCGTCTCGGTAACAAAAATTTCAGTATAGGCGATCTGCCAGAGCAGAAAATTACTGATCCGCATTTCGCCACTGGTTCGAATCATCATGTCCGGATCCGGCATCCCTGCGGTGTAGAGATATCGGGACACCGTTTCAGACGTAACCGCGTCCGGATCCATTCTCCCGGCAGCCGCATCCGCGGCAACATGCTGAACCATTCGAACGATTTCAGATCTCCCACCGTAACTCAGGGCCAGATTCAGGAGCATACCCTTGTTTTGCCGTGTTCGATCCATCACAACATTCAACTGATGTCTGACATCTTCCGGAAGACGCTCAATCTGCCCGATCCCGTTCAGACGAATATCATTTTCAGTGAGCTCATCAAGCTCAGACGCTAGAAATTTTTTCAAAAGCGCCATAAGGGCTGTTACTTCCAACTTCGGCCGCTTCCAGTTTTCCGTGGAAAACGCGTACAACGTCAATACCTGGACACCAATCTCGCAACAGGTCCTGACGATCTCCCGAACCGTGTCTGCACCTTTTTCGTGCCCTTTAATGCGATTCATCAGACGCTGTCCGGCCCACCGACCGTTGCCGTCCATGACAATGGCCACATGCGAGGGAAGTCTGGACATATCAATTCCCAACGATGTCTGCCCTTTAGAACTCAAGGATCTCCTTTTCCTTATCCTGATAGATCCCATCGATGCGTTTGATATATTCATCCGTTATTTTCTGAACCTGATCCTGGGCTTTGAATGCATCATCTTCCGAAATATCGCCTTCCTTTTTAAAGGCTTTCAGCATTTCGTTGGAATCTCTTCGGATATTTCTCACAGCAACTTTGTGCTCTTCGCACATTTTGTGCACAAGCTTACCTAATTCCTTTCGACGCTGTTCGGTCAGCGGCGGGATAGAAATCCGTATAATTTTTCCGTCATTGGAGGGAGTCAATCCCAGATCGGATTTCAAAACTGCTTTTTCAATTTCCTTAATGGCCGAAGCATCCCAGGGCTGAATGGTGATCAGCCGACTTTCCGGAACCGAAAGGGAGGCCATCTGGTTCAACGGCGTCAACGTGCCGTAATAATCAACCCGAATTGAATCCAGAAGTGAAAGAGACGCCCTGCCGGTTCGCACTTTTTTAAGCTCGCTGTTCAGCGCATTGATGGACTTTTCCATCCGATCTCTGGTTTCTTGATATGTCGATTCAATCATGGGGATTCACCTGCTTATTCCATACTGTCTGTTTTCAATTAGAAAGTTTTGAACGGTCCGGTCACTGTTAAATTCATTCGGCTCCCCGGGAATGCCGGGGAGCCTGCTCATTTTTTTATTTAGTAATCAGAGTGCCCAGTGTTTCACCGCATACGACCTTGCGAATGTTCCCTTTCCCTTTCAGGTTAAATACCGACAGCGGAAGGGAATTGTCCATAGCCAGTGAAATGGCGGTCATGTCCATCACGGAAAGCTGTCGTTCAAGGACCTGCATATAGGTGATATTCCGTATGAACGTCGCGTTCTTGTTTTTTACCGGATCGGAATCATACAGCCCGTCGACTTTAGTAGCCTTCAACAGGATTTCCGCCCGGATTTCCTGAGCGCGGAGCACCGCGGCGGTATCCGTTGTAAAATAGGGATTTCCGGTACCGGCGGCAAATATGACCACCCGCCCTTTTTCCAGGTGGCGGACGGCTCTGCGGAGGATAAACGGTTCCGCCACCTCATGCATGGATATGGCCGTCTGGACCCGGGTCTGAGTCCCGTTTTTTTCCAACAGGTCCTGAAGCGCCAAACTGTTGATGACCGTGGCCAGCATCCCCATATTGTCGGCGGAGACCCTGTCCATGCCGTATGCCGACGCCGCCACGCCCCTGAATATATTTCCGCCGCCGACAACAATGGCGATCTGTACGCCAAGTTCGTGAATCGACCGAATTTCTTCGGATACGAACTGCAGCACATCCGGACTGATACCGAAGCCCTGATCACCCATCAGGGCTTCGCCGCTCAACTTAAGTAAAATCCGTTTATACTTCGGAGCAACATTCAATCGTTAAGACTCCCCCAGTTGAAATCTGGCAAATCGGCGGATGGAAATATTTTCTCCGGTTGTTGCAATCACCTCATTGAGAAGATCTGAAACGGTTTTTTCAGGTTCCCGGACATACTGCTGATCCATCAGGCAGTTTTCCTTAAAAAATTTTTTGAGCTTTCCCTCGGCAATCTTATCCAGCATTTTTTCGGGTTTTCCCATTTCCAGTGCCTGGGCCCGGTAAATTTCCTTCTCTTTTTCAACGATTTCCTCAGAAACATCCTCGGACCGAATCGCCACGGGATTTGCAGCCGCGATATGCATCGCAATATTTCTGGCAAACTCTTTGAAACCGTCTGTTTTCGCGACAAAATCCGTTTCACAGTTCACTTCGACGAGTACGCCCATCTTGCCGCCCATATGAATATAGGACTGGATCACGCCTTCCGACATCGCCCGGCCGGCACGTTTCTGAGCCGTAGCAAGGCCTTTTTTCCGAAGAAACTCTCCAGCCTTTTTGACATCCCCGCCACACTCGGCAAGGGCCTTTTTGCAATCCATCATTCCGGCGCTGGTCGCATCCCGAAGTTGTTTCACCATCGCTGCGGTAATTTCTGCCATTTTTATTCTCCTGTATTTTCTTCGACTTTCGTCGTTTCTTCAGATGATGTTTCTTCCGCTTCCAGAGGTGCATCGACAGCCGATCGTTTAATGACCTCAACTACCGGCCCCTGTGTACCTTCTGAAATGACCTTCCTCTCACCCGGTTTCATATCCGCACTGACGCCGGCCTCTTCCACCTCTTCCTCGACCTGTTTATCCGCCTCGGCCTGCCGCTTCTCTTCGAGACGCCGGCGGCCTTCAATACAGGCTTCCGCGATTCTCGACGAAATCAGTCGAATGGCCCGGATCGCATCGTCGTTACCGGGAATCACGTAATCGACTTCGTCCGGATCACAGTTGGTATCTACGACTCCGACAATCGGTATATTCAATCGCCTGCCCTCACGAACGGCGATGGCTTCCTTTTTGGGATCGACAACGAAAATTGCCCCGGGAAGTCGGCTCATGCTTCGGATGCCGCCCAGGTTATTATCCAGTTTGACGCGCTCTTTTTCCAGCTTCAGACGTTCCTTTTTGGGAAACAGATTGATGGTTTCATCATTCCGGATCCCATTGAGATAATTGAGTCGATCGATGCTTTTCTTGATGGTCTGAAAATTGGTCAGCATCCCCCCGAGCCATCGGTTGTGGACATAAAACATCTCGCACCGATTGGCTTCCTCATAAATGGATTCCCTCGCCTGTTTTTTTGTCCCGACAAACAGGACCGATTTACCCGAGGCCACCGTATCGATTATGAAATCATAGGCATTTCTGAACATACGAACGGTTTTCTGGAGGTCGACAATGTAGATACCGTTTCTCGCCCCAAAAATGTAGGGTTTCATCTTGGGATTCCATCGTTTGGTGTGGTGCCCGAAATGAACACCCGCTTCCAGAAGCTCTTTCATGGTAATGTAAGCCATTTTTTCTCCCTTTAATGTTTTGGTTTTTCCCACCGCTCTCATCATCCCTGCCCCCGACTTTCAGTAAAAGCACCAGAAAACAGGTCAAAGAACGTGCGATGTCTCTTCAAATCTGAAATTCTTATCAAATCATTCTGTAATCGGCAAGTTTTTTTATTTCCGATATGCTGACGTTATTCCGGTTTTTTCCGAATGCAAACCACCCGGTCGTATCCGCTGTGATCCCGAACGATCTGAAACGAATCGTATTCATCGGTTTCATTTGCAATCTGTTCGACCGATCGCCCCTGATCATGGCCGATTTCCAGAAACAGCATCCCGCCCGGCCGCAAGAAATGATGGGCCCGGCGTATAATGTGTTGAAGGCAGTCAAGCCCGTCCACTCCTCCATCCAGTGCCGCCGCCGGCTCATAGTTGATGATTTCAGGCTGAAGTCCCTGAATGTCCCGTGTCGGAATGTACGGAGGATTTGACACAACGACATCAAAAGCCTGCCGGTCGGGCCGCAACGCATCGAACCAGTTACTGCAGAAAAGCCGGATACCATGGACCGGCTGAAGCTTTCCGGCATTTACCAGAGCCGCCTGAACAGCTCGAACCGATCGATCCAGTGCAAAAAAACGCCAGTCCGGTCGTTCAACCGCCAGCGCAATGGAAATGGCCCCGCTGCCGCATCCCAGCTCCAGAACCCGTTTGGATGAAGCTTCTCGTTGGCCGGGGAATCTCTCAAGGACCGCTTCGACCAGGCATTCGGTTTCCGGCCGCGGTATCAGCACATCGGTGCTCACCGTCAGGTCTAAAGACCAGAACTCCCGATGTCCCACAATGTAGGCCGTCGGTTCATGATCAAGTCGCCGTTTGATAAGCGACTTAAACCGTGAAAGTTCTTCTTTTTCAAGCGGCTGATCGTACCGGAGATACAGATCGATCCGACTGCACTTCAAGACATGCGCAAGGAGTATCTCCCCTGACGCCCTGGGTTCTGAAATATTTCGGGATTTAAAGTAGGCCGTGGTCCATTTGAGGAGTTTAAGAATTGTCCATTGGGTGTCGTCAGGTCTTGGTCGGTTCAGCATTCTGCAGTGCCTGGGTCTGATAGTAGGTAATCAACGGATCGATAACATCGTCCAGTTCACCGATCAGAATATTATCGAGTTTATATAAGGTAAGTCCGATGCGATGGTCCGTCACTCTGCCCTGCGGAAAATTATATGTCCGGATTCGGCCGCTTCTGTCACCGCTGCCTATCTGACTTTTGCGTTCTTCCGACCTTTTTTCATGTTGCTCCTGAATCATGCTGTCCAGTAACCGGGCCCGCAGCACTTTCATGGCTTTGATTTTGTTTTTTATCTGCGATTTTTCATCCTGACAGGTTACCACCAGACCGGTGGGCAAATGGGTGAGCCGAACCGCCGAGTCTGTTGTATTGACCGATTGGCCTCCCGGACCGGTTGAACGGTAAACATCGACCTTGACATCACAGGGATCGATCTGAACGTCGACATCCTCTGCTTCCGGAAGAACGGCCACCGTAACCGCCGATGTATGGATGCGCCCCTGTGCCTCCGTGGCCGGGACCCGTTGAACCCTATGGATACCGCTTTCAAATTTCAACCGACTGTACGCGCCGCGGCCGTTGATCATGGCAATCACTTCCTTGAGTCCTCCGACCCCGGTTGCGTGATGACTCATGATTTCCACGCTCCATCGGCATTTTTCCGCATAACGCTCATACATACGGAACAGATCACCTGCAAACAGTCCGGCTTCCTCGCCGCCAGTTCCCGCCCGAATTTCGAGAATTACATTTTTGTCGTCATTGGGGTCTTTGGGCATCAGGAGCTTTTTGAGTTCGGAATTGAGCCGTTCTTTTTTCAATGTGAGCTTTTCAACATCTTCACCGGCCAGCCGTTTCATTTCCGGATCCGCATCTTTCAAAAGTTCCTGACTGTCTGAAAGATCTTCTTCCGTCCGACGGTAGTCTTCAAACACCGCAACAATCTTGCTCAGTTCGGCATGCTCGCGGCTGTATGCTTCAAACCTGCGGCGGTCCTTGACCACAGCGGGATCACTCAACAACTGCTCGACTTCATTGAAACGCTCTTCAACGCCCTTTAACTTTTCAAACATAGTTCACCGATACCCCACCGATCTTTCCCGTCGCGATCATTCAGACGTCCGACGGCACAACCTGCAAATACAGCAGCTGCTATTTTCTTCGACAGAAGAAAATAGTTTCGCCAATGGGGAAAAACTCAGATTCAGCTTATTCACAAGGTCATTCAACAGCCAAAGCCGAAAGTCTGATTAAGATGCCTTGTTCTGATATTTTTCATATTTTTTGCGAAAACGTTCGATACGCCCGGCCGTATCTATCAATTTCTGTTTTCCGGTAAAAAAAGGATGGCATTTCGAACAGATTTCAACCCGAAGGTCTTCCTTTGTGGAACCAACCTCAACGATATTTCCGCAGGCACATTGAATTTTTGTCTCAAAATAATCCGGATGAATCTCTTTTTTCATGTTCCCGACACTCCCATTTCATTTATGCGTTCATTGAATCCATAAAATCTTTATTATCTCGCGTTCCGCTCATTTTTTCAAGTAAAAATTCCAAACTGTCAGACGGGCTGAGCGGGGACAGAAGCTTTCGAAGAATCCATACCCGGTTGAGTGTCTCTTCTTCCAGGAGCAACTCCTCTTTTCGGGTGCCTGATTTTTTAATGTCGATGGCCGGAAACATCCGTTTATCGGCAAGCCTTCTGTCCAGCTGGATTTCCATATTACCGGTACCCTTGAACTCCTCGAAAATCACCTCGTCCATTCGACTTCCGGTATCAACCAGCGCAGTTGCCATAATCGTCAAGCTGCCGCCTTCTTCGATATTACGCGCTGCACCGAAAAACCGTTTGGGCCGCTGAAGTGCATTGGAATCCACACCACCCGAGAGAATTTTGCCGCTGGGCGGCATCACGGAGTTATACGCTCTGGCCAGCCGGGTAATACTGTCCAGCAGAATGACGACGTCTTTCTTGTGCTCGACCAGACGTTTGGCCTTCTCGATGACCATTTCCGCGACCTGGACGTGACGTTCAGCCGGTTCGTCAAACGTGGAGCTGATAACCTCCGCCTTGACCGACCGCTCCATGTCCGTCACTTCCTCCGGGCGCTCATCGATCAACAGCACGAACATCACCACATCCTTATGGTTGTAGACGATGCTGTTGGCGATCGACTGGAGCATCATGGTTTTACCGGATCGGGGAGGCGACACAATCAGCCCTCTCTGACCGAAACCGATCGGCGTCATCAAATCCATCAACCGCATCGAATAGTTGTCCGGGCTGGTTTCCAGATTCATTTTAACATCAGGATACAGCGGCGTCAGGTTATCGAAAAGAATCTTATCCCTCGATTTTTCGGGGTCTTCATAGTTGACCGCTTCCACCTTCAGCAGCGCGAAATATCGTTCGGACTCCTTGGGCTGTCGGATCTGGCCCGAAACAGTATCTCCCGTTCTAAGATTGAATCGTCGAATCTGAGAGGGAGACACATAAATATCATCCGGCCCCGGAAGATAATTATAGCTCGGCGCTCTTAAGAATCCAAACCCGTCGGGTAGAATTTCAAGGGTGCCCTCTCCAAATATCAAGCCGTCCTTTTCGATCTGAGCCTGCAGAAGAGCAAAAATAAGCTCCTGCTTTCGCATACCGGCGGCCCCGTCGATTCGAAGCTCTTTAGCCATCTGGTTGAGCTTACTGATCTTCATGTTTTTAAGTTCAACTAAATTCATTAATAACCTACTCCACTCCCTTTGTTTGGTTGTCTATCACGCGTTCAAAAACGAAAAAAACTTCACCTTATTTGCAGCCGAACTCCATTTATTATATATGTCGTACGTTCCTCAACCATAAAAAAATATATCTCGCAAATTTCATATTTTTGCCTGCTGAATCAACACGGAATTCAAACCGGACAAACGGGCTTGCGAGACACCGAAAGGCAAGCAATACAGGAGAATATATTTTTGCGTAAACACGACCTTATTTTTTGCCCTCATCAGGCGATAAAGGGATAATTCAGTGCTGATATGGAGGAATATTTGGTTTGCGGATGCAGTTTATATAGGTATTCTCTCCAACTGACGGATCACAGATGTGGTTGCTAATTATACCATGATTTCAACCGTGTCAAGGGCTTTTGGCTTTCAAGTTCCAATTTTAACCGCAACCTGCCGTAAAGCCCGTCTACTGCTTTTTGAAGCGATTCGACATTGCCGTTATTGATCAGAACCACATCGGCGCGTTGAGCCTTGTCGCCATTCGACATTTGCGTTCCCAAAAGGGCTTCGGCATCGTCCCGCTGCACCCCGTCGCGTTTCATCAGACGCTGAATCTGCAACTCCGGTTTCACGCTGACCACAACGACCATATCGAATCGATTTTCCAGTTTCAATTCATACAGAAGAGGTACCTCTGCCACAATCATCGATGCCCCGGATTTTTCCGCGCTTCGGATGCGGGCTTGCAGTTCTTTAATAATTTCAGGGTGCGTGATGCGGTTTATGGATTCCCTAGCCGATGCATCATGAACAATGATATTGCGAAGCATTTCCCGGTTCAGACGACCATCACGGTGGACCACTTTTTCACCGAAAGTTTTCACAATGGCTCGATAGGCAGAAGAACCCGCGGTAACGACCTGACGGGCAATGGTATCCGCATTGACCACCACGGCGCCCAGATGACTGAATCGCCTGCATACAACCGACTTGCCTGAACCGGCACACCCGGTCACAGCGATTTTCAACACCGAAATTTTATCTTCTTTCCCCACAAGGGATTCTTGACGATCATCCACGAGTTGTATATGCTTCCAGAGGCGGTTGTTTTTTAGGCAAAAACGTTTTTATCCCGTCTCCCGGCCATTCGAAAATCATCTTTCCCTGAAAACCAAACGCCGCTTTCCGGTCTTTTCTTTCCAAACCCGAATGCCCGGGCGATACTGCCGACGGCTCTGGATTGAAGGGTTTGGGAAAAACCGATATAAACCGGAAGGGCAAAAGATCTAAACTCAAAACGTTTCAAATTATGTTATGTATTTTCAGGAGTTATAAACATCATACCGGGCAGGATGGGGCTCCTTCGTATTGCCTGTCGAAATGAAAAAAATCGACACGGACAGTCGAAACCCCGGCGTCAAGCTTGTTCGGCTTCTTACAAATTAATCAATAACATACCAGTCAAGTAAACCATAAACGCCTAATGAAAGCAACAAATAAATGGACCTGACCCTCTTAAACGTTATTCCCGATCTCACCGGGGCATACCTTGTCGGCGGTTCCGTCAGAGACCTGTTGCTTGGAAAATCTCCTTCTGATTATGATATCGCCGTGTCCGGAAATCCCGAATCATTTGCCGAATCCATCGTATCAAATTCAATGGGGCGAATCGTTAAACTCGGAAAACAGAATCAGATTATTTATCGAGTGGTCACAAAAAAACATACGTTTGATATTGCATCGATCAACGGTGCCGGCATCGACGAAGACCTGCACCTGAGAGATTTCACCATCAACGCCATGGCATACGATCTCTCCTCCGGGAAACTTATTGACCTTTCCGGCGGCCGTAAGGACCTGGCCGCCGGATGCGTTCGCATGGTATCTGCCGAATGTTTTGTACGGGACCCGGTTCGCCTGATCCGAGCGTTTCGGTTTGCAGCGCTTTTGAAATTTGCCGTCGAACCCGAAACCCTGTCCGCAATTCGTCGCTATGCCCATTTAATTTCAAACTCCGCCGGCGAACGTATTCGGGATGAATATTTCAAAATCCTGAATACACCTGAATCTTTTAAGTATATTTGCGCTATGGATGCCGTCGGCCTGCTGGACGAAATATTTCCGGAATTCACCCCGTTAAAGGCATGCCGGCAAAACCGCTACCACATCCATGACGCGTTCACGCACAGCCTCTACGGTCTCCAACACCTGGAGCAAATAATCAACGGCTCGGATCAAACCGTTCCATTCCGTCTCAAACAGATCATCAAAAGTATCGACGCTGAGAAGGCCGCGCTGTTCAAACACGCCATGCTGCTGCACGATATTGGAAAACCACGGACAAAAACCATCGACAAACGGGGGCACATCCATTTTTACAGGCACGATGAACACGGTGCCGATATGGCTCAGATCATAAACACCCGTCTGAGGCTTTCCACTCGCCGCCGGAATCTCATTGACCGGATGATACGGTTCCATCTCCAGCCGCTCCACCTGTTCAATGCCTACTCCAGAAACACATTGACTTCTAAGGGAATTATCCGTTTTTTCATGAAACACCAGACATCTGTTCCGAATCTCCTGCTGCATTTCATGGCAGACACCAAGGCAAAAGCCGGAAAGAATTTACCTGAGGCCCTCGAATTCTGCAACTACCTCTTGCATCGATATCAGGATGATTTTATTCCACTCAAGTCGGTTCGACCATTGCTGACCGGCCGCGACCTGATAGAGGAACTGAATCTGGCGCCATCCCCGCTTTTCCAACAAATTCTGACCCGCGTGGAAGAACAGCGACTTTTAAAAAAACTCACCGTCAAATCCGAAGCTCTTTCGTTTGCGCATCGCATGGCAGAGTCTCTGAACCGGGTAACAGGGGAGGGAAAAGTAAGCAGCAGGCAGGAAGCGGTAGGCAGCGGGCAGTGATCGCTGGACAATTTGAAATACCTGCGGCTTTCATGCCCCGGGGCAGATATCGCAAGGTTCTTGACGAATTGACTCAACATGCGTATGGTAGCGCCCAAAAGAGTTTCTCATATCGGGTTCGACCTGTAAAACGATCTATAGTAAACGAACGAATCAAGGACACTGAAGAAATAAATTCCACAGGAATTGCCCGGGATTTTCAGAGTATCGCATACCCGCTTACCTGTTTGTCCTCAAGGCGTATCAAAGTGCACATACATTGAATTATATCCATATACAGCTTTGATACAACTTAAAAGACGGGCAGGAAGATAAGCAGGACTGTGTAATTTGTTTTTTCGCGGCCCTCAGACTTACGGAAAGGACAGTATATGAATATCGTATTTTTTGGCCCTAACGGCAGCGGCAAAGGTACGCAAGGCGCTATTCTCAAAGACAAATTCACCATTCCCCATATTGAATCCGGAGCCATTTTCCGGGACAATATTTCAAAGGGAACCGATTTGGGAACAAAAGCCAAGGAATATATCGACCGCGGGGATCTGGTGCCGGATGATATCACCATCCCCATGATTCTGGAACGCCTCCAGGAACAGGACTGCCAAAACGGATGGCTTCTGGACGGCTTTCCCCGAAACAGGTGCCAGGCGGAAATGCTTGACACGTCACTTCGAAACGCCGGACTGTCCATCGATATAATTATAGAAATTGTTCTGGATCGGGAAACCGCCAAAAACAGGATCATGGGCAGACGACTTTGCGTCAACGACAACAATCATCCCAACAATATTTATATTGATGCTATCAAGCCTGATGGTGACCGGTGTCGGGTATGCGGCGGGGATTTAAAAACCCGTTCCGACGACCAGGATGAATCCGCCATCAACAAGCGCCATGATATCTATTATGACACTCAAAACGGGACCCTGGCGGCCGCATATTATTTTAAAGCGTCCGCTGAAAGCACCGGCACGATCAAATACATCACGCTGGATGGCAAACCCGGGGTTGCCGATGTGAGCCGGGAACTGATTTCAAAACTTCATGGACAGGAAAAACCGCAAACACGTTGAAGCCCAAAGTTAGGATTCAATTTTATTCCTTCTGTGACCCTGAGAAGAAAAGACTTAAAAAAATTATTTTTAAGTTTATTTTTTCTTGATTTAGATGTTATAGTGAGCTATATAGTATGTTTCGTGACCGGTCGTGAATAAAATAACCATCTGAAATAACTGACGTTATCATTGATGGAATGAAAGGGGCGAGGGAATTTGAAGGCTATTGAAGTGAAGGTTTTGGACAATGACCTTGAAAAGGCCATGAGAATCTTGAAGAAAAAGATTCAAAATGACGGTCTTTTCAAACGGTTGAAGCTGAAAAAAAGCTATGAAAAGCCCAGTGAGCATAGACGTCGCAAACAGCGAGAAGCCTTGAGGCGGCAAAGGATAGCCGCTGCCAGACAAAGATAAAAAACATTTATGACCCCGTCATACAGCCCGGCATGAGCTTACTGCATGCCGGGTTTTTTTATGATATGAATCTCCAGAAGTCATACATACAGTGCACCGAATATCTCTATGGACTTCGACGCTTTGGCATTAAACCCGGTCTTTCAAGAATCCGGAAATTGCTTAAAGCGCTGGATGACCCGCAAGATCGATACTCATGCATCCACATCGCCGGCACAAACGGCAAAGGATCTGTTGCATCCGGACTTTCCATACTCCTGAACGACTGCGGCTGTTCAACCGGGCTCTATACATCTCCCCATCTTATAAAATTCAATGAACGAATACAGATCAACAACAGACCGATTTCCGACGATGAGGTCGTTGACCTGTACCGTTCCATCGAAAAGAAAATTTCGGGCACAATCCAACCGACCTTTTTTGAGTATGCCACGGCCATGGCGTTTTATGAATTCGGGCGAAGAAAGGTGGACTGGGCCGTCATCGAGACCGGGATGGGAGGCCGGCTCGACGCCACCAACGTTATCCCCCGCCCCGCATTGACCATCATCACAACCATTTCACTGGAACATAAAGCCTATCTGGGCAATTCCATAGCCCGCATCACTGCTGAAAAAGGGGGGATCATAAAGCGTGGGGTTCCGGTGGTCAGCGGCGTCAGGCAACCTGAAGCCAATGAAATTCTGGAAACAATCGCTCGGGATCGAAACGCCCCGTTTTATCGACTGGGACACGATTTCAAGGTCAGACAAAATCCAACCGGAACGTTTAACTATTACGGAGTCGAACATACCTGGCGAAATCTTGAACACAGCCTTCCCGGCCGGCACCAGACAGACAATGCCGCACTGGTGTTAAGCGCATGTGAAATTTTGGGAAAGCATCATCACCTTCGCATATCAACGGAAGCGGTACATTCGGCGTTACGCCGCAATAACTGGCCGGGACGCCTCGAAATCATCTCCCGCGCCCCGCTCATCCTGCTCGACGGCGCTCATAATTTAAACGCTGCCAGACAGGTGGCAAAATATTTAACCGACCATACCGGCAATAAAAAGCTGACGCTCGTTATCGGCATATTGGATGACAAACCCTTCAGGGGCATGCTCAACTGTCTGGTGCCGCTCGCGCAGAACGTCATCCTCACACGCCCCAAAACCGAGCGTGCCGTAAATCCCGAACGTCTCTTTCGCGTTGCAGCACCCATGGTTGCCGATTGCAGAATCATCCCCGATGTCGGCGAGGCCGTTGAATACGCCGTCCTCACCGCTTCACCGGACCAGACGATATGCATTGCCGGATCACTTTATCTGGTCGGCGAGGCCAAAGCCAAATTTCTGCAAACGCCTGAACTGCTTCGCCCGAAATGTTTTTCTTAAGACTTGACTTATCATCCCTGATAGATTATTTTATTTCAGTTGCGCTCGTAGCCTAGCGGATAAGGCGTCAGCCTCCGGAGCTGAAGACCGCAGGTTCGAATCCTGCCGGGCGCACCACGAAAAAAGATAAGGGCTCAGATTCAATTCTGGGCCCTTTTTTATTTTATCATTTTTTTCATTTTCTCACTCAAACCGGCTTAATTTCTCATTTGCAACCCGTTGCTTTATTGGATGATTTTTACGACAAAACCACATATCATCTCTTTTGACGCGCCTTGCATTTTTCCCTGAAAATGATTATCATTTCGAATATGAAAGAATTTAATGAAAACATACCCAACCCGAAAGAGCTTGAAAAAGAAATTGGGGATTTTTTGACGAAAAAATTCGGACACGGCGTAAAAATTGTCACGCCGACCCCGGCTCCGCAGACCCTGCAGACAGACTCGGACGAACCAGCGCCCCCGCCGTCTCAAAAGGAAATAAAGTTTGATCTGAAACCCGAAGAACTGATTTCCCACCTGGATCAGTATATTATCAAGCAGGACCAGGCCAAAGCTATTCTGGCCACCAAAATATGCACGCATTTCAACCGGATCAAGCGGTTCCGGGCATCTCAGGATGAGTTCGACGACCTGACGGGCAGGATCAAAAACAATATTCTGCTGATAGGCCCAACCGGTGTCGGGAAAACCTATATGGTCAAACTGATCGCCCGGAAAATCGGTGTACCTTTTGTTAAAGGGGATGCCACCAAATTCAGTGAAACCGGTTATGTGGGCGGCGACGTTGAAGATTTGATCCGTGATCTGGTCAGAGAAGCCGACAACAATATCGAACTGGCCCAATACGGAATTGTCTACATCGATGAAATCGATAAAATCGCATCGAGCCGCCATATGATCGGCGCTGATGTGTCCCGAACCGGCGTCCAGAGAGCGCTGTTGAAACCTCTCGAAGAAACGGAAGTGGACCTGAAGGTTCCCCATGATCCGATCGCCATGTTTCAGGAAATCGAGCAATACCGCAAAACCGGTAAACGGGAAAAACGAACGGTCAACACCCGAAACATTCTGTTCATTGTCAGCGGTGCTTTCACCGAACTGGAAAAGATCATCAAAAAACGCCTCACCGATCAGTCCATCGGTTTTGGCGCCAAGATTTCAACCCCTCAACACGACGATGACATACTCAAGCAGGTCAAATCCGAAGACCTGATTGAACTGGGTTTCGAATCCGAATTTGTCGGTCGGCTTCCGGTCCGAGGCGTATTTGACAAACTTACCGAAGATGATCTGTACCTGATCCTGAGAAACCCGAACAATCCCATCATCCTTGGGAAAAAACAGGACTTTCGCGCCTACGATATCGATGTCAATTTCGATGACGAAATGCTGCGGCATCTTGCACTGCAGGCAAGCCGGGAAAATACCGGAGCGCGGGGACTTGTCAGCGCGGTGGAAAAGGCTCTGCTGCCCTACGAAAAAGCCCTTCCGTCTCTGGATATCCGCAAGTTTTCTTTTACCGTGGCCGTTCTGATAGATCCGGAAAGAATCATTCAGGCCCTTAAGGCACTCGAGGTTCGCACAGAATACGAACAGGAATTCCACCGAATTTTCCTGCAGGAAAAATCCTTCATCATACGGTACCTGACGGAGCATAGAACCCGGCTGGCACAAAAACACAGCCTGGAATTGACGACATCCCGTATCGAAACTGTCGCTGATTTTTACTGTAAAAAAGCAATGGACATGAATCTCGTCGTTGCCAGAATCAAATCCTGGTACGACACGATCAAGCACATCGAACTTGATTTTTTCAAAAATAACGACCTCAATATCGTTTTGGAAGAAGATGCTATTGATTTTATTATCGAACAACTGATAAATACTATGATCGGCATTGATGATATTCATAAACAGCTGTCGGGCAATTTTCTGTACGGTCTAAAGCTGATCACCGAAAAAACCGGTAAAAACCGCTTTTTTATCAATAGAAAAGCGTTGGAATCACCCGAGGCTTATATCAACGATCTTATCAGAAATGAGATGCGAAAGTCTCAACACAAAGATGAAAAGGGACTGGGTAAACCATGATTGGAATTTCGAAACTATACTGTGGAACTGTCGAACCATCGGACGCTCTGCGCTACGGTCGCAAGTCGTCGGATCTGCCATCTCACCTGCTGCAGTTTTCCAGGGACAAACGCCCTGTCGTTGTCTGGAATGTCACCAAGCAGTGTAACTTGAAGTGCGTTCACTGTTATGCCCACGCAAAACACCTGCCGGCTGACGACGAACTTACGACCGCTCAAGGAAAAACGCTTCTGGACGATCTGGCCCGATTCGGCGTTCCCGTAGTTCTGTTCTCCGGAGGCGAGCCTCTGGTTCGACCGGACCTTCCGGAACTTGCGGACTATGCGGTTAAAAAGGGCATGAGAGCCGTTATTTCCACGAACGGCACGTTAATTACGTCTCAAATGGCTCAGACTCTGAAAGACATCGGCCTGTCTTATGTCGGTATCAGTCTCGACGGCATGGAAGAAATCCACGACCGGTTCCGAGGAGTCAAAGGCGCTTATCGAGATGCCCTGAAAGGCATTGAAAACTGTAAAGCCGTCGGCATCAAAGTCGGCCTCCGATTCACTATCAACAAGGCCAATGCAAAAGAAATTCCCGCCATATTTGATCTGCTCGAAGAAATGGACATTCCCAGAGCCTGTTTTTATCATCTGGTCTATGCAGGCCGCGGCAGCAAGCTGGTGGAGGAAGATTTGTCCCATGCCGAATCACGAAAGGTCGTGGACCAGATCATGGACCTGACCCGAAAGCTCCATGACAAGGGCAAGTCCAAGGAAATCCTGACCGTTGACAACCATGCCGACGGTCCCTATCTGTACTTGAGGCTTTTAAAGGAAGATCCCCGGCGGGCTGCAGAAGTATTGGAACTGTTACAGATGAACGAGGGAAACAATTCCGGCCGCGGCATCGGTTGCGTCAGCTGGAACGGCGAGGTGTACGCAGACCAGTTCTGGCGTCACTACAGCTTTGGCAATATTCAGAAACGGCCCTTTTCCGAAATCTGGACGGATCTGTCCGAACCCCTGATGGGAAAGCTTAAAGAAAAAAAGAAATACGTAAAGGGACGTTGCGCCGGTTGCCGATGGCTGGATATCTGCGGCGGAAACTTCAGGGTTCGTGCCGAAGCCGTCAGTGACGATGTCTGGGCGCCGGATCCGGCCTGTTATTTAAGCGACGAGGAAATCGCACCGGTTGACTGATCCGTAATCCCGCGCCATCCCTGCGCCATTATTTTTTACCGAGGCCCTAACTGAAAGGAATAATTATGCTGTTTCCAGATTACAGACCCAGGCGTTTGCGCAGCAGCGAGGCGTTTCGCCGAATGATTCGGGAAACCATTCTGACGCCCGGTGATTTTATATTGCCCCTTTTTGCCATAGACGGCAAAAATGTCAAAAACCCGATACCGTCCATGCCCGGCCATTATCAGTTGTCCATTGACCAGCTGATCGATGCGGCAAAAGAGGCTTTTGATCTGGGCATTCCGGCAGTGATGCTGTTCGGCATACCCAGCCGAAAAGACCCTCTGGGTACCCGCGCTTACGCCCGGGACGGTATTGTTCAGAAAGCCGTTCGCGCAGTCAAGGACCGTCTGCCGGACCTGATGGTCATCACCGATGTCTGCTTATGCCAGTATACGGATCACGGCCACTGCGGCATCGTCGAAAACGACATCATCGTCAACGACGACACTCTGGATCTTCTGGCCCGCACAGCTGTCTCCCATGCCAAAGCCGGGGCCGACATGGTCGCCCCCTCCGACATGATGGACGGCCGGGTGGCCGAAATCCGAAACGCTCTGGATGACGACAACTTCAGCCACATCCCGATCATGTCCTATGCCGCCAAATACTGTTCGGCATATTACGGTCCGTTCCGGGAGGCTGCCGACTCTGCCCCGCAGTTCGGAGACCGAAGAACCTACCAGATGGATCCGGCCAATGCCCGTGAAGCCATCCGGGAGGCAACCATGGATATCGAAGAAGGCGCGGACATCATCATGGTCAAACCGGCACTGCCGTACCTGGACATCATTTCCCGAATTCGGGATGAAATAGACCTGCCCGTAGCCGCTTATAACGTCAGCGGGGAATTTTCAATGATCAAAGCCGCCGAAGAAAAAGGCTGGATCGACGGGAAAGCAGTGATGATGGAAACCCTGACCGGCATCAAACGCGCCGGGGCCGACATGATTCTGACATACTTTGCGATGGAAGCAGCGCAGGTACTGGCCCAACGATAATACAATCATTTTCTTATCATACATGGGAGAATCAACAGATAATGACACATCATCATTCAAAGGCCCCTGGCCACACCACGCTGTCGAAATCCCAATTGGGATCCGAGCTTCGTCTGATCGCATGGGAAATTACGAGAAACTGCAATCTGGCCTGCCTCCACTGCCGGGCCGCCGCTACCATGGGACCTTACAGCGACGAACTGGATACCGAATCGGCCTGTCAACTGCTGGACCAGATTGCCGAAGTAGGCCAACCCATTATCATCCTGACCGGGGGAGAGCCTCTGCTCAGATCCGACATATTTGATATTGCCGCCTACGGGACCCGGAAAGGCCTTCGGATGGTCATGGCGCCCAACGGCACCCTGATTACCGAAGAAAACGCTCAAAAAATGGCCGCCAGCGGCGTCAAACGCATCAGCATCAGCCTGGACGGTGCCACAAAAGAAAGCCACGACGCGTTCCGCGGGGTGGACGGGGCCTACGACGCAGCGATTCGGGGGATTCAACTGGCCAAAGGGGCCGGAATTGATTTCCAGGTCAATACCACCATCACAAAAACCAACCTGGACCAGATCCCCACGATCCAGAAGCTGGCCGAGGATCTGGGGGCCGTGGCCCATCATATCTTTCTTCTGGTACCGACCGGTCGAGGGAAATATATGCTGGATCAGGAGATCACCGCCGCTGAATATGAAACAACGCTTAACTGGTTTTATGACCAGAAAGGAAAAACCCGCCTGCAGCTCAAAGCCACCTGTGCGCCGCATTATTATCGTATACTCCGGCAGCGGGCAAAGCAGGAAGGCAAATCCGTGACCTTCCAGACCCACGGACTCGATGCCGTTACCCGCGGCTGTCTGGGCGGAACGAGTTTCTGTTTTATTTCTCATCAGGGAATTGTACAACCCTGCGGTTTTCTGGATCTCAACTGCGGTGATGTCACCAAAACTTCGTTTGCCGACATCTGGAACACTTCCGAAAATTTTCTGGCACTTCGGGATGTGGACAATCTAAAAGGCAAATGCGGTCGGTGCGAATACCGCAAAGTATGCGGAGGCTGCAGGGCCCGGGCATATGAAGCCACCGGCGATTTTCTGGCCGAAGAGCCCCTGTGCAGCTATCAACCGGGAAGCTGATTTAACTTTTTATAAGTTATAAAAAGTTTCAAGCCGTGACCTCAAGTTTTCATACAATAGTACTTGAAGTCACGGCTTGTTTTTTTTAAACTGAAGATGAAATCCTCGTTTCCGTCCAGGCTGATACGTTTGTCCGCCCCCGGATATTCGGGCAAAACCAAAAATGCAAGGAACACCTTTATGAAAATCAAAGAATTGATGATCACGGATCCCATTACCGTCACGGGCGAAACATCCATCACCGAAGCGCTGGAGATTATGCGAACAAATTCCATTCGCCATCTTCCGGTGGTGTCGGCAGACAACACTCTGGAAGGATTTCTCACGTTGTCTGATTTAAAGCAGGGGCTGCTCCCCTCCGCCGTCGGCGATCTGACGCTCACGGATCTGATGATCCGTGAACCGATTTGTGTGGAACCCGATGACGACGTCGAACTGGCGGCACTGCTGTTTTACCGAAACAAGATCGGTGGCATGCCGGTGCTCGAAAACCAAAAGGTTGTGGGGATTATCACCGAAACCGATATCTTGCGAATATTTGTCGATATGATGGGAATCCTTTCGTCCAGTTCCCGAATCGACGTGCTGATCGACGACCGGCCCGGCGAACTGAAAAGAGCGCTTGAGATCATCCATGCCGCCGGCGTTGAAATCATCAGTATCGGCCAGATCGCCCGAAAAACCGCGGAAAAAGCCTATTTCTTCCGTCTGACGCCATGCGATCCTCAACCCATTGCCCGGGCACTTGAAAAAGAAGGATTCCACGTGCTCGATACCATGGAATAAAATCAATTCCCCGACACGTTGAAACTGTTTTCCCCGGATTCGACTTTCAGGATTCCTTAATCCTGCCCAAAGAATTCAACAGCAACGTGATGGGCCTGTCTTCTTCGCTGGTTCCGGCAAACCGGATAGGGCCCGGGCGCCGAAAATTATCGTCGCCGGACTCGGCCGCCAGCCATTTTTCTCTCAAGGCCTTGACAACCTGAAACGACGGTGATTTCAAATCCACGACACTTTTTTCAAGAACCAGTGTTAATTTTCTTTTTCGTTCTTCCAGATGCATCAACGGCGCAATGGGAATTCCGATGGGTTCCCATTTGGAAAATTCCATTTCCAGATTTTTGATCGCAGCCATCTGCCCTGTCGCTCCACTGGCAATTAAACTGAAAACCGTTTGTCCCAGATTATAGGTATATATGCAGTCAAACCGTGTGGGATCGCTGCCCCGACCGTCATACCCGTAAAAATGAGTCTGCGTCTTGAATTTGGGAACCGACTTTTCATAGATCTTCACAACAGCGGGGGGAATCGGGTCCGCGCTTTTGATTACGCCCTCATTGATCAAAACCTGCCGAAGGGTCTTCAGGGAAATAATGACGGGTTTTCTCAGCAGAAATCCGTCTTCTGCATAATTCTCAAACAAAACAGGCCCGAAATAATCCGGAAGCAGTCCCTCCCGTTCCAGCGTTTTTTGAAAGTATGCCTTACTGATCCCCAACCGATAGATTCCATCCTCCTTCAGTCGATTCAGGTAATCCGTCACCAATCCCATTAACACCTTATCGGTTTCCACCTGAGAAAACTGGAAATTACCATGACTGTCCCTCTCCAACAGCAGCCCTTCCTGAAAAAATTCCGGCAGGTCATTGAACAGATCATCATCCCGGGTATTCCAGATTTTAAATGACCTGTCCTCACGGGAACGTCGGGCAAGCCGTCTTAAATATTCACATTTCTCATCCAGTGTCGGAAAATCGGAATGGAAATAGGTGTCATGCGTTGTGTTGTATTCGGCAATAATCGAATTCAGTTTGATGATAAAAATCTGGATTTCATTGATAAATTCCAGAACTCCTTCCGGGAAAACGATAACGCCGTAATTTTTACCCACAGCGGCCCGCCGGACGATTCCGTCGCAAATTACCCGGGACAGATGACGCAACGTCATCCCGTAAGCCGTATAATCAATGGTGCCGGATTTTTCCAGACGTTTCTGGTCCACATAGTCGGCCAGATCTTCACCGATAAACGTCATGTTCGCATGCGTCTGTAACGCCACTTCCAGCGCCAGATGACTGGCGACCCGCCCCATCACTTTGCAGATATGCCAGTATTTGACATCAGAACCACTGTCGGTACACAGGTTACTGATTTCTTTAGCAAAAGATCGAGCAGCCGTGTGGAATCCAAACGACATGGCACACAACAGACTGCCCTCGGCATCCCGCACCTGGATATCCCCGTCAATGGTCTTGGGAACCCCTATCACCTGCACCCTGTCTTTGAGCATTTCCTGAGCCATGAAGGCGGCGTTGGTATTGGAATCATCTCCTCCGACAATGACCAGTGAATCCAGCCCCCGCTGTTTGCAGGTTTCCCGGGATAACATCATTTTTTTATCTGTGTCGATTTTGGTCCGCCCGGTTTTGATCATTCCGAATCCACCGAGATTACGGTATTTATCGACAAGTTCACGCGTAATTTCAAAGGCTTCGTTTTCAATGATCCCGTCCGGACCAAGCAGAAATCCGTAAATTTTCGTGTCGGGATTGGCTTTTTTCGCTGCATCGAACAGCCCGGCAATCACATTATGCCCACCGGGAGCCGGGCCGCCGGAAAAGACGATTCCGATGGTACGTTTTTCCCCGTATGCCCGGCACAACTCATCGTCCCCCTCTTCAACCCCCACGACTTGCTGGATCTTGTTGTCAATAATGGAGGGAAGCTTTTCCCGGGCTTCACGGTCAATATCAAACCTGTATCGATCGTCATCTTTCAATACAGTATAAGGGCTTGTAAACACATCGCATTTTACAGGTTCGTACTGCCTGCGTTCGATAAGTTCAGGATTAATATTGCTGGTAACCTTACGTACCTCAGGATGATTTATTATCTCTTCTATTGTCAGGGCGTCATTCGTCATCAGTTGCCTCCGTATTATCATACCCAACCCGAATCGTTCGAACCGGGTTACCCCCCTGTCCGGCCGAAAATATCCGTATCAGACAGTGCCTGTTGACAGCACGGGTTTAAGGATTTTAAATATTTTAAGGGTTACATAAAAACTACATCACGACCACTTTGTTGCGACCGGTTTTCTTTGCCTCATACATTGCCGCATCCAACCGACTGAACAGATCCCCCGGGGTTTTATCCTGTGAGTGGACAGTGGTAACGCCAACGCTGATGGTTATCTTAACCGTATCCGATTTGTGGATAAACTCGGTGCAAGCCACCACATTTCTAATCTTCTCGGCAACTTCCCGAGCGGAATCCCTGCCGGTTCCGGGAAGTACCACGACGAATTCTTCTCCTCCGTAACGGGCCATGAAATCACTTTCCCGAACTGTTTTACGAACCCGTTTTGCAATTTCCTCCAGGCACTTATCCCCGACAGCGTGCCCATAAGTATCATTGATCTGTTTAAAAAAATCGACATCGAAAAACAGCATCGAAAAGGTTTGTTGATATCGGCGATACCGCTGGAATTCTTCTTTGATGTGGTGATCGTAAGCCCGGCGGTTATAAATCCCCGTCAGGGGATCCATCATGGCTTCTTTTTCCATCCGGCCGGCATGCCGACGACATTCCTTTATTTTGATTTTCATCTGATCAACATTATTTTGAAGAACCGTTATTCGCTCATCGGCATGAGTTCTGCGGATCATGTCTTCCTGATTTTTCTTATTGATAATCTGTTTGATAGCGCTTAACCGGGCGAACATGGACTGCTTGATATCATTTAAGGTTTTGCTGAAATTCACCTTGCTTTTCAGTTCATCAATCTGCTGTTTCAGCGCTGTATTAAATTCACTATCGGTTGTATACGCATCCCGTGTAAACGCAAGGGATTCCAGAATATATCCCTCCATTTCAACGAAGCGTTCTCCGATGTCCCTGATGAATGCAGCGGCCTGTTGACGATCCTGATTCAGTGTCAGCATATGTTTGTGCAAAACGGACACAAAAAAAAGACGGATCGATATATATTCCTGGATTGTATTCATATTCCGAATTCGATCTTCAATAGAAACGATGCTTGAAAGCGCGTCCTCTCCTAATGTCAATCGAATCTCATCAATGATGTCCTGAAACGATGATCGGATCTGGTCCACACATTCTTTTTCCCCCGTTTCGCCTTTTCGGGATAATATGATTCGGTTTCGCAAAAAAGAGAAAGGACCGGGGGCGGATTTTGATAGTGCAAAAGTTTGCAGCGATGCTTTCAACGTCCGGTCTTTCAACTGCCGAAATTCTTCACTCAGCTGTTCCAGGCTTGAATCACCTTTCAACAACCTTCTGAAAGCCAGCAGAGGGGTTTGACTTTCATGGGCTTCGCGGGGATGAAAAAAGTCGATCAGATTGATCAGGGCATTTCGATAAAACGAATCGGCTTGCTGCGCATGCTGTTCGGTTTCGTTGATGTATTTTAAGAGCCTTTCCTTTTGTGAAAGGATCGAATCCACCTGCCCCTGAAGCTTTGCCATCTCAGCTTCATTTCCAGCCGGGTGGAAGCAACAACCGGTTTCGGTATATTGAAGGCATTCATCAAGCAACGCTTCCACACCTGCCCGCCAGGCTGAATTTGCATAAAGGGCCTCAGGTGTCAGTTCTTTTCCTTCCCGGACTGACTGAACAAACAATCTAACTGAATCTTTTGAAAACTGCTTTATAATATTATCCAACGTGTGTGAATCCATAAAGACCTGCCGTAAAACTTTTAATGATTTCTCAGGGATGCGGCCCTTATTTCCATCAACCCATTGGAACCCATACGCCGTATCGAACCAGTCGAACATTTTGAAGATATATGCTTCAATCAGGAAGGACCGTACGAACTGTTTATCGATGAAAAACCTTTTACCGAATAAAACAGTTAATTTTATTATTATATAGATATCGCGAGAAGTTTCTGTCAAGATGATTTCATCCGCAGGACCAATTCCAGCGAAAAACTTTTCCATTTGAAAGGAAAAAAGCCCGAAGCTGTACCCCGGCTTGTTCATGCCGGCTGATCTGTCCCGATTTTTTCACCGTGTAAGAAACGTAAACCTGAACTTGCTGCCGTTTCGCCGCCTTAAAATTACAATTTATCTTGACAATGCGCGCTTCAAAATAGTAGTTCCCATCAGTGTGTAAACCATCAAAACAGGAGGAAACTATGAATATCTCTAAAGTGTTTGTCATTGGTGCTGTTCTTGCGTGTTGTCTGGTTGCTCCTTTTGCCGCCGGACCGGCTTTGTCTGATTCCGACCCCATTGAGGTCACCGTTGCTACCGATGCGACCTGGCCCCCCATGGAAATGCTCGATAAAAACAAAAACATCGTCGGGTTTGCTGTTGATTACTTCAATGCTGTCGCCGAGGAAGCCGGTTTCAAAATCAAGTTTAAAAATACCGCGTGGGACGGTATTTTCGCCGGAGTAGCGCTGGGAAAATACGATGCGGTCATCTCTTCGGTCACCATCACGGAAAAACGAAAAAAAACCATGGATTTCAGCGAGCCATACCTGAATGCCGGGCAGATTATTGTAGTCCCGAAATCTACAACCCATGTGGAAACACTCGCGGATATGAAAGGTAAAAACCTTGGCGCTCAAATCGGCACTACCGGTGCTTTTGAAATCAAAAAGGTCAAAGGCGTGACCCTGAAAAGCTATGACGAAGTCGGTCTTGCGTTTGAAGATATGGCCGCCGGCCGCATCGACGGCGTTGTTTGCGACACCCCGGTCGCCGCAAATTATGCCCTTCAGAAAGCCGAATACAAAGATAAATTCAAAATTGTAGGGGAATCCTTTACCGAAGAATATTACGGCGTTGCCTTCAAAAAAGGGAACCAGAAGCTGGTGGATCTGTTTAACAAAGGGATTCAGGCCGTTAAAGCCAAAGGTATTGACAAACAGTTGGAAACGAAATGGCTCAGATAGATCGTTCTCAAAAGACTGTTATTGAAATTACAGACGGCGGTGCCATTCCGTCCCAGAAAGATATCGGCCTGTTTACCGCGTGGCGGGTTGCTTTTTTCGGCGCCATCACGCTGATCGCCTATCTGTGTATATTTAACCCGGATCCCTATCTGGAAATTTTGCAATTCTTACCGGACGGGATCCTGGTTACATTTCAGGTAACCGTAGAGGCAATTCTGTTGTCCCTTATCATCGGGCTTTTTACCGGTTTGGGGCGGATCTCTTCCAATCGGATTATCAATGGAATCGCATCCCTGTATGTTGAAATCATTCGGGGAATTCCTCTGCTGGTTCAGTTGTTTTACATTTATTTCGCTCTGGGACGATTTGTAAATATCCCGGCCATGGCCAGTGCCGTTATTGCCATGGCTGTCTGTTACGGCGCCTATATGGGAGAAATTTTTCGTGCCGGTATCGAATCGATTCCAACCGGACAAATGGAAGCGGCTCGTTCACTGGGAATGACCTCGTCACAGGCCATGCGGCACGTCATTTTACCTCAGGCTTTTAAAACCATTCTACCGCCGATCGGCAATGAGTTTGTCGCGTTGCTCAAGGACTCCTCTCTGGTATCCATCCTGGCGGTTTCAGACCTGTTGAGAAGGGGCCGGGAATTTGCCGCCGAGTCTTTTTCGTATTTTGAAACCTATACCATGGTCGCCCTGATGTATCTGATTATTACCCTGTTTTTATCCAAACTTATCAGTATCATGGAGGAACGGATCAGTGCCGAAAACTAATCGGATCATGGTTGAACTAAAAGGTGTTTTCAAATATTTCGGGACGTTAAAAGCCCTGGACAATGTTTCTCTGGATGTATTGGACGGAAAAAAAGTCGTCATCATCGGTCCCAGCGGGTCCGGGAAAAGTACCCTGCTTCGATCCATAAACCAGCTCGAGACAATTGATTCCGGTAAAATCATCGTGGACGGCATCGATATCGGCGCGCCGGACACCAATATCAGCAAAGTTCGTAAAGAGGTCGGGATGGTATTTCAGGCATTCAACCTGTTCCCGCACATGAGTGTCCTGAACAACTTGACACTGGCTCAAAAAGTGGTCCGAAAACGATCCAGAGAAGAATCGATAGAAAAGGCCATGATGCTGCTGGACAAAGTAGGTCTGAAAGAAAAAGCCGATACGTATCCAAACCAGTTGTCCGGTGGCCAGCAACAACGTGTCGCCATTGCACGGGCATTGGCCATGGATCCCAAACTCATGCTGTTTGACGAACCCACCTCCGCTCTGGATCCGGAGATGATCGGGGAGGTTCTGGATGTCATGAAAGACCTTGCCCGGGAGGGCATGACCATGGTGGTGGTAACCCACGAAATGGGATTTGCCCGCGAAGTTGCCGACGAAGTTATATTCATGGATCACGGTGCGGTCATTGAAAAGGGAACTCCCGAACATTTCTTTCTGAATCCCTCTCATGACCGAACCAAACTGTTTCTGAGCCAGATTTTATAATGTAACTGCACGCTGGTTGTCGTATTCAAGGTCTGTGCATCCCGATGCACGGGCCTTTTTTTTCATTCGACGGATAACAAACCGTTGGATAAAATGATCAGACTTATTCGTTAGAGTCACGTACACAAATATATTTACCGCCCGCTTCGCTTGAGACGCAGAAAGTACAGAGCCCCTCGACGGCGATTTTGGTCTCTGCGATCTCTGTGCCTCGAGTGAGTGAAGCGAACGTCCGTTGAAAAAAAGATGAAATATTTTTGAAGGCTTCGCAAATCAGATCCAGGTGTGCTTTCCCCGGTAATTTTTGGGCGCCGAAACAAAAAACGTTTTCACACCGGGACAAAAATACGTGGCAATTTTGCGGCGTTCCGTGAATTGGTTTTCAAAAAAAGCCAAAAACAAATGCACCACATATTGTATTCTTAAGCCCTGGAAACCACTTCTTGTAGTGTTTTGACTTTACAAACCATCGATTATCTGGTATGGGGAGTACAACATCATCAAACCAGAGCCCCAGGCATTGAATTTTAATGGATCTCTCAATACGACAGGGCCTTGCTTCTGAAGTCAGTCAGGACTACGTAAGGAGTAAATTCCCTTAAAATCAACACATTCAATCAGATTTTCGGCTGCAAACGATTTATGAAAATCAAAAGGCTGGACATTACAGGATTCAAATCCTTTCTTGATAAAAACTGCATTGACTTTCCTGCCGGGATTTCCGCCATAGTCGGCCCGAACGGTTGTGGAAAAAGTAACATTGTGGATGCTCTCAGATGGGTGATGGGGGAGCAGAGCGTCAAGCAGCTTCGCGGAAAATCCATGGAAGATATTATATTCGCCGGTGCCGACGAAAAATTCCCTTTAAATATGGCGGAAGTGTCTCTGACGCTTTCCAACGACAACGGCAGCGCGCCTGAAGAGTTCAAGGACCTGACGGAAATCATGTTAACCCGCCGGCTGTATCGCTCCGGCGAAAGCGGCTATTTTATAAACAAACAACCGGCTCGTCTTAAAGACATCCACAATATATTTCTGGGCAGCGGAATGGGGGCTAAATCCTATGCCGTCATACAACAGGGAAATATCGGCGCCATCACCGATGCCGGTCCGGATGAACGACGCATTTTTATCGAAGAAGCGGCAGGCGTTACCCGATATAAACTTCGAAAAAAAGAAGCCCTGCAAAAAGTTCAATCCACTGAGCAAAACCTGTTTCGACTCAAGGACATCCTCGCTGAAATCGAACGCCAGATGCGAAGCCTCAAACGGCAGGCCAATAAAGCCCGCATTTATCAGACATACAAAAATCATATCTATGGACTTGAAGTAGTTCGGGCCTCTCGATGTTATGAAAACCATGCGATGGAAATCGAAAAAAACGATGAATTGCTGGCATCGTTAAAAGACTGTGATATTGAGGATTCAACCCAGCTTCAACAGCTCAATGCCGCGGTTGAAGATGTCAAGTTAAAACGATTCCGGAAAAAACAGGAGTTGTCTCAGCAGCACGAACGGAAATTCGAGCTTCAGCGAAATATCGATCGAACCGAAACGACTCTGTCCCATCTTCAGGATAACGCTGAACAATTGACTGCCGACGTCCTTCTGCAGGAAACGGCAAAGAACAATCTTGAACAAAAAAACGAAGAAATAGAAAATGAAATCAGCCAGCTGAGCCGTCAGGCATCGAATATTAAAGAAAAACTGGCCCACATCCATGAAACCCTGAAATCTGAGCAGGAATCTGTTCACGCAGAACGAAGCCGTCTGGCCGAACTCAAAAAGCAACTTGAATCAAATAAATCCGAACTTATGGACCTGTCGACGCAGGAAGCCCGGTGTAAAAACATTTACCAGAACGCCGCAGCCAATCGAGACAACCTCAATCGTCGCCTGAAAAAAATTGACGAACAGGAATTGCTTGCGCGGAAAAAGACGGCACAGCTTGAAAATCAAAGTCGACAGGTCACGCAACAGCTGGAAGATGTCCACCGGGAGATTGAAAGCCTTGATGAAGAGATGCTTCATGCCCGGACTCAACTGGACCGAAACAAAACGACCCTGAAGCATCATATCAAATCCGTGCAGACATTTGAGCTTGAGCAGGGAAAGCTCAAATCCCAACTGGCGACTCTCAAAAAAATGGAGGGCAATCTCCAATGGTATAAAAAAGGAGTGAAAGCCGTCCTCAAATCTTCCGAAATCGACGGAATCATAGGCCTGACGGCCGATATGATCGAACCCGAACCCTCATTTGAAACAGCCGCCGAAGCTGCTTTGGGTGAAACACTTCAATATGTAATTGTCAAAGATCAGACAGTCGCTCAACAAGGTATCGATTTTTTAAAAACAAACGGTCTGGGGCGTTGCGGGTTCATAATGGCCGACCGTTCAGGGGCGGAATTTTCCGATACTCCCGACAAAAATTCCGAATGGTCGGACTCCCTGCTGACGCGTCATGTATCCATAGATTCTGAATATGAATCACTGATCGCATCCCTCATGAATCGGGTGATTGTCACGGACTCCATTCAGGAAGCTATGGCGCTTGAGCCCAAGGTCTCCCCTGAAACGGTTATCGTCACCCGGGATGGTGATACGATACTCGGAAAATGCGTTATGATCGGCGGAAGCCATGACACGCTGGATGGAATTCTCATAAAAAAACATGAAATCAAAACGCTGGAAATGCAGACAACCGACCTGAACGATCAACTTCAATGCGCCCGGCAGAACCTGAAAGAGTCTGAATCGACTGCTCGAGAAAATGAAAAACAGCTGCAGCACCTGATTGAATGTAAAAACCAGTCCGTCAACCATAAAATGGAAACGGAAAAGCAATTGGTCAAAGTCGAACAGGAACTGAAACACGCGCGCCGGCACCTCGACATTCTTTGTCTGGAACAGGAGCAGCTGCAGGGTGAGGAATTTGATCTGGATGACGAGATGTCCCGTCACATCCGAACCATGGATGACCTGACCCGACAGATCGAGGATGCCGGGAAAAAAGTTGCCGATACAACCGGTAAAATCGACAGGCTTTCATCGTCTATGGCCGCCAATGATCAAAGGGTCGTAGACCTTCGTCTAGAGCAGACATCATTAAACGCCGAACACGACAATATTGCCTCGACGCTGAGGCGTTTACACGGGTTTCTTCAGGATGGGGTGCACCAGCTTACTCAGTTGATTCTGGACATCGAGACCAAACGGCACCACATCGGGCAGTGCAAGCTGAAAACCGGCCGGACGACTCAGGATCTGAGGAATTTATATGACGAATTCAACCGTCTGGATGAGCATCTGAGCCAAAACGAAGCCGCCTATCATGAAATAGACAAGGCCCTGAAAGAAAACGACCGCATGATTGCCGGCATCCAGACCCGTCGCGAAAAGACCCTGCAAAAAATTCGTCTGCTTGAAATCGAACAAACCCAGAGAATCACGAAACGCGATTCTCTGGTTCAACAACTGGAAGAAAAATATCATGACGGATTTCATACCCTGACCGCCCGATTTAAAAACGATGCGGCGTATGAAAACCTCAAAATGGAAGAAATAAAAACCCGGCTGGAAGATTATAAACAAAAAATCTCAAAAATAACCGATGTAAATCTTGGGGCCGTCAAAGAATTTGAAGCGCTTGAATCCCGTTCGAATTTTCTCAATGAGCAGCGTGATGACCTGGTCAAGGCCATTGAAGATCTGCATAAAGTGATTAAAAAAATCAACCGGATCACCCATCGAAAATTTACCGAAACCCTTCAGAAAATCAATGAAAAATTAACGGAAGTATTTCCGCTTTTGTTTGAAGGCGGAACGGCAAAACTTGTGTTGACGGTTCCGGACAAACCGCTGGAATCCGGAGTTGAATTCATGATTCATCCCCCAGGGAAAAAGCTGACGCGTCTGAGTCTGTTGTCAGGAGGAGAGAAAGCGCTGTCGGCTATCGCATTCATTTTTTCCATATTTCTCATCAAGCCCTCTTCGTTCTGCCTGCTCGATGAAATCGATGCACCTCTGGATGAAGCCAATGTCATCAAATTCAATCAACTTCTACAGAAAATAGGCGAAAAATCTCAGATTATCATGATTACCCATAATAAACGCAGCATGGAATTTGCCGATCTTCTCATCGGTATTACCATGGAACAAAAAGGCGTTTCTAAAATTGTTTCGGTCAATCTGAACCGAATGACTCATTAGCATGAATGGAAAGGACATTACATGGCTTTCAGCTGGTTTAAAAAAAGCAAACAACTGAATTCCCCAAATATTGACGATACCCCGGTTTCGGATTCATTCGACAATTCAGACGAACCGGGGGCTCTCCATGAGGAAAAAAATCAGGAGCCGGAAGTTCCGGATACATCCCCGGCAACGAAAGATACAACGGATAACTCCTCAAACGGTATGTTTAACCGTCTCAGAAACCGATTGACCCGAACACGTAAAGGGCTGACCAGTGGTCTGGAAACCATTTTCTCAGGCCGGAAACAGCTGGATGAAGAATTATTGGAGGAACTGGAAGAATTACTGATCACCTCCGATATCGGAGTAAAGACATCCATGGATCTGATTCAGCATATCTCCGGAAAGGCCTCGAAGATATCCGACCCTCAAAAGTTGAAAACCATTCTCAAAGATGAAATCACTCAATTGCTTTCTTTACCGTCGCATCAGGCGATTCCGTCTCCGGCCCTGGAACCGGACGCACCCAGGCCGTTTGTCATGCTGGTGCTGGGAGTCAACGGCGTCGGGAAAACCACAACAATCGGAAAACTTGCCGCCCGATATCACGACGCCGGTAAACGCGTGTTAATCGCCGCCGCCGACACATTCCGTGCCGCTGCCGGCGATCAGTTGCAAATCTGGTCGGGCAGGGCCAACGCGGAAATCGTTCGCCATAAAGACAATGCCGATCCTGCCGCAGTCACTTACGACGCCGTCAGCGCGGCAAAGGCCAGAGGCGTCGATATTGTCCTGATTGATACGGCAGGCCGCATTCATACCAAAACGAACCTGATGGAGGAACTGAAAAAAATCAAACGGACCGTCACGAAAATCATTCCGGACGCGCCCCATGAGACGCTTCTGGTCCTGGATGCAACCACCGGGCAAAATGCGTTGTCTCAAACCCGTATGTTTCATGAAGCCGTCGGCGTTACCGGTATTGCTCTGACGAAATTGGACGGAACGGCAAAAGGCGGGATCGTCATCGGAATTTGTGCCGAAATGAACATACCGCTCCGATACATCGGTATCGGCGAACAGGTAGAAGACCTTCAGGAATTTCATCCGGCCGATTTCACGGATGCCCTGTTTTAGGCCGTATCCGTTAAAGGCTGCCAAAAAAGCAGAACATATTTAACGCCCGTTTCGCTATAGACGCAGAAAACGAAGAGCCACGAAACAGCTGTTCTGGTCTCCGCGATCTCTGTGCCTCCAGAGAACGAGGCGAACCGGCGGTAGAAAATAAAAAATTTTTTAACGTCAATTCTGTGTATTGAGTTGCGGACATAGCCAGCCTGAGTTCAAAAAAGATTATAATCTTATTATCTTATTTTATTGACTTTATAAAAAACCTAACGTATCACATACTGAAGATAAATAGTTTACGTTCTTATGCATCCGTAACCATTTGATATTCAACACGTCGTAACGTGTCGCCTCTTATAATTTCATGAATCATGGATGGGATTGCCGGAATTAATGTCCGCTACCGTCCGTTAAACTGTTAAGGAGGTAATTTTAAGTATGACAAAAGCAGAATTAGTTGAAAAAATGGCTCAGGATGCGGGAATTTCTAAAACGGCAGCCGGTGAAGCACTGAATTCCTTTATGGACGGGGTCAAAAAAGCGCTCAAGAAAAAGGACGGTAAAGTGACGCTGGTTGGTTTTGGTACGTTCAGCAAAGTCCGCAGAAAAGCCAGAAAAGGCCGGAATCCGCAGACCGGTGAAGAAATAAAAATCAAAGCGTGCAACGTGGTCAAATTCAAACCCGGAAAAGATCTTAAAGAATCGATCTGACCTTCTGGATCACAACTCAGTTTGGCCTGACAAAATTGACCAAAAGGAACTGCTTGCGTCACGTGCTCATGACGCGACGGTTCCTTTTTTTATGGTCGGTTCTCCTGCCTCGAGAAACTGCAACTTCAAAACGCGTCATACCGAATGTCAAACGAATCAAATTCACCTGTGTAAGACTCCCGGAAGACTTCAACATGATGCACATGTGCGTGGGGCGGACCGTGCCGGCACCAGTCAAGGACCGAATTCACGCAGCCCTCATCCCCCTCGAATACAGCTTCAACCGTCCCCTCAAAAGTGTTTCGAACCCAACCGGTTACACCCAGATGCCTGGCGGTACGCTGGGTTTCCATCCTGAAAAATACGCCCTGGACTTTTCCGCTGATAACCGCATGGGCTCTGACCTGTTTTGCCATGATTCCCCCCTTATGATATCATGCGTTTAAAGCCTTCCTCGTCAACAATCGTGATTCCCAGTGCCCTGGCCCGATCCAGTTTGGACCCCGGCGATTCGCCAATCAGCAGGAAATCCGTGTTCCGACTGACCGAGCCGGTCACTTTTCCCCCGGCATGTTCAATCATCTTTTTGGCCTCGGATCTTGTGAGGGTCGGCAGCGTTCCGGTCAGGACAAATATCTTTCCGGACAGGGTTTCGTTCATCGTGTCGACATCGTCCGAATCAATTTCAAGGCCGACCGCCAGCAACTGTTCTATCGTTTTTCTGTTTTCATCCAGAGTAAAGAAACTCCGAACGCTTTCAGCGATAACGCCGCCAACGCCGTCAACCGCTTCTATATCACCGGTCCCTGCGTTCATGAGCGTATCCAGCGTCTTGAACTGTTTTGCCAGAATACCCGCGACGTGTTCTCCGACATTTCGAATACCCAATGCATACAGGAAACGGGCCAACCTGATTTTTTTGGCGTCATGGACCGCACGCGTCAGGTTGTCGGCTGATTTGGGCCCCATTCGATCGAGTGCGATCAATTGATCGTCCGTCAGTCTGAAAATATCGGCAAACGATGACACCAGCCCTTTGTCGACAAGCTGCTCGACGATTTTGTCGCCCATTCCGTCGATATCGAAAGCGCCTTTTGCAGCGAAATGTTTGATACCCTCTTTGATCTGTGCCGGGCAGTTGCGATTGATGCACCGTGTCACGGCTTCACCATCCACCCGCTTGACGCTCGAACCGCAGACCGGACATGACCGGGGCATGATAAACGCTCGTTCCGCACCGGTGCGCCTGGATTCGATCACTTTGACCACTTCGGGAATAACATCGCCGGCCCGCCGAACGAATACCGTATCCCCGACTCTCACGTCTTTTCTTCGAACTTCGTCTTCATTGTGCAAGGTGGCACGGCTGACCACTACACCGCCCACATTGACCGGCTCCAGAAGCGCCACCGGCGTAAGAGCACCCGTGCGGCCCACCTGAACCACGATGTCAAGTACCTGCGTCGCCTCCTCCTGAGCCTGAAATTTATAGGCTACTGACCACCGTGGACTGCGGGAGGTGGCGCCAAGACGATGCTGCAGCTCGAGACTGTCCACTTTAATCACCATGCCGTCAATATCATAGGGAAGTTGAGACCGGGTCCGGACAAGTTCCTGATAAAATTCCAGGGTCTGCTTCAAAGAAATACCATAACGAATCAGGGGATTGATTCGGAACCCGAGCTGTTTCAACCATTGCAGAGTTTCGCCGTGAGACGTCGGGGTACTGCCGGAAACACGCCCGACGCCATAGCAAAATATTTCCAGAGGCCTCGATGCGGTTATCCGGGAATCCAGCTGTCTTAACGACCCGGCGGCTGCGTTTCGAGGATTGGCAAACGGAGCAAGATCGTTACGCAAGCGATCTTCATTCAACCGTTTAAATCCTTCCACTCCGATAAACACCTCTCCTCTGATCTCGAGCAGGTCCGGCACCTCATTATTCGCAAATTTTCGGAGTACAAGAGGGACGGTTCGAATCGTCCGCACATTGGAGGTTATCAATTCGCCGGTCTGCCCGTCACCACGGGTGGAAGCCGTGATCAATCGACCGCTTTCATAAACCAGTTCAACCGCCAGGCCATCCATTTTGGGTTCGGCCGTATAAAGAATCGCTTCATCGGCCTGCAGCAGTCGCTTGATCCGGCGATCGAATTCAATGATATCCGCATCCGAAAAACCGTTATCCAGACTGAGCATGGGAACCGAATGGGCAACCGTGGCAAATTTGGAAAGCGGCGGTGATCCGACCCGCGCAGACGGGGAATCCGGATCGGCGAGTTGTGGCCAGGCCGACTCCAGATCGATCAGTTCCTTCATCATCCGGTCATATTGCGCATCCGAAATTTCCGGATCATCCAGCACATAATATCGATAATTGTGCCAATGAAGCTCTTTCCTTAATTGCCTGACTCTCTCACGAACGGTTGCGTCTACAACGTCTGACATAGGCTTTGAATGACCTCACATACGATTTTTCGGCTTTGTTTAAATCGACGATCGCCGAATCCCGGCCGCCAGTTCATCGTGGCCAGTTCATCGGACACCACGCAAACGGCACCGAACTCTACTCCTCGAAAATTTGCCACACTGCAGAGCGCCGAAATTTCCATCTCTACCCCGATGGCGGATTTGGACTGGAAATGCGCCACCTTTTCACGCGTTTCCCGAAAGACGGCATCCGTGGACCAAATGCTTCCCTCATGCCAGTCAACCCCATGACACCGCAACGCCGTCAGGGTGCTTTCGATCATATTGCGGGACGGCACGGCCGGTTGATGGGTATCTGCCTGATAATGCCCGGACAGGCCTTCGTCGATCCATGCACCGGTGGGGACCACGATATCCCCGATGCGCACATGGGGTGACAGGGAACCGCACCAGCCGAAATAAATAATTTTGCTAACGCCCCGGACAATCAAGGTTTCCATTACCATAGCGGCGTACGGCGCACCGATCATCGGCCCCACCGCCGAAATGCCGAAGGCGTTATCCGGATTTGCAGCATGGAGCCGGCTCATCATCAAATCCTGAGAGGAGGCCTGCACCAGATCCGTAACATTACAGAAATCCGAAAGGTCCCTGTGATTGCTGACCATAACGGCCACAGGTCCCAACGCCGATGTTTTTTTCCCCTTTACGGGATTGACAACGGCATCATTTGACAATTCATGCATTTCGTTCAACATCGATTTAACCGATCGATTATTCCGGGCTGACAAGACGCGTCAATTCATCTTTCACATCATCGATAATATCATAAAACCACATCAGATCTTCAATGGACATCCGTCCGGCTCGACGCTGGGATTCACTGCCGTCTTTTTTCAGAACGATCCGGGGGCCGATCTGGAGTTTGGGCTCCCCTTCGGCATACTGGTTGATGGACACAACCAGTCCGGTCTCTTCACATCTCCATTGTTTCAACAATTTGTCTTTATTTGGATCAAAGGCCATACTTCCTCCTATTTATTCATCGATCAAACCGATATCCTGGAAAAATCCGCAATTTTTTCAAACAGGGATGCGATATGGGCCAGAAGCGACAGGCGATTGTCTCGAACCCTCTGGTTGTCGGCCATCACCAGCACCTTGTCGAAAAATTCATCCACAACGTTTCGTAAGGATGCAATCCGTACCAGCGCCTGATCGAAATCATCCCGAGCCACATCATTTGACACGTTCTGCGATACGTCCAGATAGGCCTCGTATAGATTCGCTTCAGATTCATCTTCAAACAGATCTTTATCGACTTGAGAAAGGAATTCCAGCGCTTTTTCCTGGCCTGTTTTTTTAATAATGTTCACCACCCGTTTAAAGGCGGCGGCCAGCGGCTCAAAGTCAGGCTGTGACTTGAGTGATTCCAGTGCCCGGACCTTGTTCCAGACATCGGAAACCAGATCACCGGATACCTCCAGCACAGCGGATACCACATCTTTTGAATACCCTTCTTCCACCAGAAGGTGTGCCATCCGATTACGCAGAAAAACGGCCGTTGCCTGCGTTGTGTCCGCAATCTTTTCAGAATCGCCATGACCGAACAGACGCAGGCTTTCACCGATAAGCTCTTTCAAGGATACCGAATAGTTATTCTGAAGTATAATCTGAACAATGCCGATTCCCTGACGCCGGAGAGCATAGGGGTCTGATGCCCCGGTGGGTATCAATCCGATACTGAAGCAACCACATATGGAATCGATTTTATCTGCAATGGCCACGATGGACCCGACCGTTGTTTGCGGAAGCGGCCCTCCGGAATACGTCGGCCGATAATGTTCTTCAATCGCCCTGCACACCTGCGCGGCTTCTCCGGCAACCCCGGCATACACTCTTCCCATCACGCCCTGGAGTTTGGTGAATTCAACCACTACCTGACTGACCAGATCGGCTTTGGACAACCACGCCGCCCGTGCGCACTGTTTCTTGATTTCCGCGTCAAGGCCGAGACGGGTCGCCAGGTATTCCGAAATTTTCCGGACCCGACTGATCTTATCATACATGCTGCCGAGTTTGGCCTGGAACATGACGCCCTTGAGTTGGTCCACCCACTCGTCCATGGACTGCTGAACGTCGCTGTGATAGAAAAACCGGGCGTCTTCGAGCCGGGCTCTGAGAACCCGCTCATGCCCTTTGGCTACCAGTGCCATATCCCGGGCGGGGGTATTGTTTACCGCGACAAAACACGGCATCAATTTGCCGGTTTCATCAATAACGGCAAAATATTTCTGATGCTCGCGCATAGCGGTAATAAGAACCTCATCCGGAAGTTCAAGATATTTGACATCAAACTTACCCGCTACCACGGCCGGGTATTCCACAAGATTTTTTACGGTATCGACCAATTCATCATCCGGAAGTATTTTGCCTCCCAGCCCGACGGCCGTTTTGGTAATTTCTTTTTCCACGACATCCCGTCGCTCGTTCAAATCCGCCAGGACATTGACGTTTCGAAGCAGATCCACATAACCATCCGGTCCGTCGAGGGTTATCCGGTCCGGATGCGTAAATCGATGCCCGGCCGTGATGTTTCCACTGTTGACATTTCCCAGTGCAAACGAAACCACCTGCCGGCCAAACAACGCGAGCACGGAAAGAATGGGCCTTGCAAATGAAACGGCCAACGTCCCCCATTTCATGGTTTTCGGAAAAGGGATACTGTGAATGACTTCGGGCAATATGGTTTCTAAAATCGTTTGGGTTGACACACCGTCCTCGGTTATGACCGCATACAGATATCGCCCTTTAGGGGTGTCCTTAACGCCGAGCTGATCCAGAGGCAGGCCGACTTTCTCGGCAAATTTTTGAGCTGCCACCGTCGAATTTCCGGCTGCGTCAAAGGCTACTCTCTCGGGCGGTCCAATGACCTCCGACGTCAGAGATTTCTGTCTGCCTGCCACGTCTTCAACCTTGACCGCCAGACGTCGCGGCGTTGCATATGTTTCGGCTTTACCGTATTCAATCCGTTTCCGGGTCAACTGTTCCAGCAGTTTTGACGACAACGCGTCCAGGGCTGGTTCGATATACCCTGCCGGTATTTCTTCAGTTCCTATTTCGAGTAACAGACTTTCCATATGTTCCTCTTGATGTTTGATTTTAACTATGTATGACAACTTTATTTTATTTTATCCATCAACGGAAAACCCATGGCTTCGCGCTGTTTTACATACGCTTCTGCACAGGCCCTGGCAAGGTTCCTGATCCGGGCGATATATCCGGTTCGTTCGGTCACGCTGATGGCGCCCCGCGCATCGAGCAGATTAAAGGTGTGAGAACATTTCAGGCAATACTCATAGGTCGGCAGGACCAGCGCATCTTCAATCGTTCGACGGGCTTCCCTCTCATACTTGTTGAACAGATCCAGGAGCATCTCCACATCCGCTTTTTCAAAATTATACGTGGATTGCTCGACTTCCTGTTGATGATGCACGTCCCCATAAACCAGCTGCTCATTCCACTTGAGATCATAGACATTATCGACGCCCTGCAGGTACATGGTAATCCGCTCCAGCCCATAGGTGAGTTCAACCGGTATGGGATGCAGCTCTATGCTGCCGGCATGCTGAAAATACGTAAACTGGGTGATCTCCATTCCATCGAGCCAGACCTCCCAGCCCAGACCGGATGCCCCTAAAGTGGGAGATTCCCAGTCATCCTCGACAAAACGAATATCGTGATCCAGCGGATCAATCCCCAGGACCTTCAGGCTCTGAAGGTATTGTTCCTGAACATTGATCGGAGACGGTTTTAAAATGACCTGAAACTGGTAATAATGTTGGAGCCGATTCGGATTTTCACCGTATCGACCGTCCGTCGGGCGTCTGGACGGCTGGGCATAGGCGACATTCCACGGTTCCGGCCCCAATGCTTTCAGCAATGTCGCCGGGTGGAACGTTCCGGCCCCGACCTCCATGTCATAGGGCTGTACCAGCACACAGCCCTTTTGTGCCCAGAACTTCTGCAATGACAGTATGACATCTTGAAAATACATGTTTGTTCCTCATACACTGATATATGTTAGGATTAAAGAATTCACGAATTCCCGGTCCGGGTACTGAGCCCTGACCCGAATGAAACGCAACCCATTTTTTTAAACGAGACCGCAGGGAACGGGCGGGACTCCGCAGTTAAATTTACGAAAACATGGCCGACGTTGGAACCAGGCCCTAATACGCCTTCAGGCCGAATTGTCACACCGGACCCCACTGGGGTCCACACGGGCATCCAGCAGGCAGGCATCCGGCACGGCATTCAAAATCTCCTGCCATACCGGTTTCAGACGACAGATATCATCCGGCTTACCCAACGCCCAGAGGCATCCGCCTCCCCCGGCCCCGGTAATTCTTGCTCCACAGTTGAATCGAACGGCTGCATTTAGAAGTCTTCCTCCCAGATCGTCTACAACATCCGGAGTCAGTCTCCGCCGGATTACCATCTCCCGGTTCATGGCGTCACCGGCATGTTTCAGATCACCGCAGCCCAGAAAATCAACAAAGTCTCGTGTCGCTTCATTGATTTTCTCCCATTCAACTCGATACATACCCGAAAGAAACTGACGAATCCATTTCCGGTTCACATCCATGGATTCGTGCGGAACCCCGCAGTATGCGACCAGAAAAGACCGGTCCATATCCATGGTTGACTCCGAGGGACGGATGGCCTTTTTTTGGTAGGCCGTCCCTTCCGGTCGACCGCTCCAGTACCACACATTGACACCGCCGTAAGAGGCTGCCAACTGGTCCTGAAAACCGCAGGGGCCGCCTGCGGCAACCGTCTCGATCATGTGGGCCAGCATGGCCGTCCGGTGCTGAAAGTCTTTCGGGCAATCAGATGCTTCGCCTGAAGCCGTCAAAAATGCAGCAACCAGTGCCACGGCTGCCGCAGATGATCCCCCCAGGGCACTGCGGGGCGGTGAGCTGGATTCGATCTGAATATGAACACCGGCCGCTCCGAAATATGCCGCCACGGCAAACATCAGTCCTAACGGATGATCGAAAGGAGCTGCCTGAAGTGGAAATTCTGCGCTCTCAAACCCCCGGGAAGATACTTTTACCCAGCCGTCGCGAAACGGGGCCAGTTGAACGCGCGTCCTCAAATTGATGGCGATGTTGAACGTACACGGTTCCAGATGTCTCAACGGATAATGAAGGGTCGGAATATCCAGGGTTCCTCCCATGTCAATTCGACAGGGCGCGGAAGCCTCTACCGTACCGGCTTCAATTATGTGTTTGAATTGGTCCGGGCTGCGCATTATGAATGTATCGTTCCTTATTTTTCTTTTCGAACCTGCCTTAAAAACGAAAGGCTCCTGATTTTTTTCCCCAGGCAAAACTCTACGAACGATTCCAGACAGTTATGGCCCTGGTTAATGGCTCGGGACGTCAACCGAATTCTTCCGGCCTTTTGAAAATCCCCGTGCGTCATCCACTCCAACTGCTTGATGGTATCGATCGAAAGTGTCAACGGACCCGTTTTCCCCGGAGAACATCGACGACAGACAAGCCCCCCCTGCGCGGGATCGAAACGAATATTTGACTGTTTCAGTAAATGCATGGGAGTCCGGCAGTTTCCGCACCGGGTTAAATTCGGGCCAAGCCCCGACAATGTCAGAAACCGAAGCTGAAACAACAGATTCAGAAATTCAGGCGGGGAATTTTCACAATCCAGAGCTTCCAGTGCGTATGTCAGCAATTCATACACCGACGGCAGAGCAACCCCCTCTTCTGTATATTCATGAACGATTTCCGCCCAATAGCCGGCATAGGCCGTTTTGTCGACATCCGAACCAATCCCGACGGATGAACGTTCGATCGTGGCCTCCTGCAGTATCGGCATCGTATTGGGTCGCCCGGCCCTGCACACAATACGAACCAGTGAAAACGGCTCCAGAACCCCTGAAAAACGTTTAACGCTTTTTTTTGCCGATTTTGCTATGACCGAAATTTTACCTTTATGCAAGGTAAAAAATGAAAGAATCAGATCATAATCTCCGTATTCGATTCGGCGCAAAATTACGGCCGGTGTCGTAAATATCAGCATGAATTCAAGTGTTAAGAAGTATTGTGGCTATTTCAAAATAGAAAAAGACGCTGATAATGTCGATGGATGTGGTTACAAAAGGTCCGGTTGCCACCGCAGGATCAATATTCAACCTGGCAAAAATCATCGGCACCATTGAACCGGCCAGTGCCGCCACCGACATGGAGCATATGACGGCAAGACAGACCGATAAGGCCAGCATTGGCCCGCTGTAACGCGCCTGCGCTACAACACCAATCAGAAGTCCGTAGACAATTCCGAGAAACAGGCCGATCAACAGTTCCTTTCCGACCACACCCCAGATATCTCTCACATTCAAACGCCCCGTAGCCAGCCCCCTGACAACAATCGTGGATGACTGAATCCCGATATTGCCGCCCATTCCCATAATTACCGGAATAAATGCCGCCAGATACGTTATCTGGGTTAAACTGCCCTGAAAAATACCGATGATAAATGAAGCGACAATCCCTCCCACACAACTTGCAAAAAGCCACGGCAAACGGATTTTCGTACTTTTAAACACCGACTTGGACTCGATAAACTCCTCGCCGACCACACCGGCCATTTTCAAAATATCCTCAGTGGCTTCCTCCCGGATAATATCGATTACGTCATCCACGGTTACGATCCCGACCAGTTTATTGGCGTCATCCACCACCGGAACAGCAAGAATATCATACCGGGCGACTATTTTCGCCACCTCTTCCTGATCCGTGTCGGTCCGGACTGAAAAAATGTCCGACGTCATGAATTCTTTCAACGGAGTTTCAGGCGGGACCACAACCAGCTGCCTCAATGAGCAGACCCCGGCCAGCTTGCCGTACTCATCCACCGCATACAGATAAAACGGCATTTCAACATCTACGTGTTCTTTTTGAAGGGATTCAACGGCAAGCCTTGCCGGGGTGTCCTCCCGCAAAGCGATGAAATCAGGCACCATGATTCCGCCTGCGGTATCATCATCATAGCTCAGCAGCCCTTCGACCTCTTCAGACCCTTCCTTTTTCATCATCTCAAGGATGGTATCGGATTTTGGTTCCGGCAATCGTCCAAGGATATCTGCCACGTCATCGGTCGGCATGTTTTCCAGAATATGGACGATCATCTCGAGTTCCATATCATCCATCAGATTCATCAAGGCATCCTCATCCATCTCACTGAACAGGATACCTCTCTGCTCGACATCATCTATCATGTCAAAGAGCCGACGCTGGCTGGGAAAAGACAACGACCGAAACACCACCGACAAATCCGCCGCGTGTGTTTTGTTCACAATCTTTTTCAGGTGGGATGTTGCGCCCCGTCTCAACAGCCGTCTGATACTTTCCACAAGTATTCTGTTTCGATCGCTCAACATAATTCAATCCCTGCCGTACGGTAATTAAAAAATTAGAGATGATGCAGCATCCTGGATTCAAACCGAAATCCTGCGCAATCAAGGAGGAGTGCACACTCCGCAGCTCTTATTTTATAATTTTGATATGAGATTGCTTGTGAAGTTCCTCCAACCATGAATTGAATTTTTCGTCCGTCTTTTCTTTGTAAATCCGGTCCTGTATCCCGGCTGAAGCTTCTTCCAGAGTTTTATCCGGACTTTTTACGATGTCTTCAACAAAAAAAATCTGATAGCCCTGATCCGTATCGACAATGGGAGAAACATCCCCGGCTTTCATGGTTTTTACCATCTTCTGCAGTGTAGGCGAAAGATCGTTAAAATCAAAAAGCCCGAGATCCCCCCCCTGTTTGGCCAATGAGGACTCCGAGTAACGTTTTGCCATATTTTCAAACGATCGGCCGGCATTGACCATCGCAAGAATCTCTTCGAGTTTTTGACGAACCCGGAGTTTATCGGACGGGTCGGATTCCGGGGTCGCTTTCAGCAGTATATGCCGGAGATGGTATTTCACCTCGCCTGAAAACTGGTTCCGATGGGCATCATAATATGTTTGGATATCCTCTTTGGTCACCACGATCTTTGATTTGACTTCGAGATTGACCAGTTTTGTACGCAGAATCTGATCTTTAAGCTTCATTCGATAGTCTTCGATCGTCACGCCCTCATAGCTCAAATTCCGCCTTAAATCTTCATCCGTCAGGAAATTGGTTTCCTTGATTCGCTCAATGGTTTCGTCAATGTCCCTGTCGGATACAATAAGATTGAGCTGTTTTGCCTGCTGGTCCGTAAGCTTCTGATCAATAAGACCGGAAAGAACATCCTCGCGAATTTTGAAAATCATTTGTTTTCGATCTTCATCAGAATACCTGACGGCTGCCATGCGGGCAATAAATGGTTTCATTACCTCGTTAAGTTCAGTCAGGGTAATGATTTCATCATTGACTTCCGCCACAATCCGATCGACCAACTGTGCCCCGTCGGCCCGATGAATCAAAAAAACAACGCTCAGCAGCATGAAAGCGGAAGCGGAAAAACAGAACTTTTTAAAAACTGATTTGTTTGATTTCATCATAATTTTTTAATCTTTACGTATTTGAAATTGTTTCTTTGCAAAATATTGATATTAAGCATCATTTTGTTATTATTAAAAAATTTGTCATGAATTAGCAAGTGTTTCCCAGATTTTTCCCTCAATTTCCACTTCAAACCGGGTCCGGAGCGATTTCAGCCAATCGGCATACCCGGCCTCTGCTTTTTCACGGCGCAGTTGGCGAAAAATATTTTCCCGTATCTTCTCAGATTCTTCGCTGGTTTGTCCAGTTTTTACCATCGCCCTTTCGGTTTCAATCTGACGGCAGCGAGCGGTAATTTCTTCGGGACGTATCACCACGTTTTCCACCAGGTCCTTTTCAATGACCGTTTGTATCAGAAGCCGTTTTTTCACCGCCTGCTTCCAGGTACTGAACGGCATTGAAAGCGTCAACAACATATCCTCAAATTCCTCATCCGAATACTCGCGTCGAATGTCAGCCACCGCTTCGTTCAGAGCCGTCCCGGTAATCTCGATGCCCAGCTCTTTTCCCCTTTCAGATAAAATCATTTCCTCGATCAGCTGATTGAGAACCTGCAGTTTAATCTTTTTCAACACCTCCGGCTGGTAAAGGATATCTGCCGGGTAAGAGCCAACGGCTGTCTCATACGCCAGTTGAAATTCTTCGACCGTTACGACGCTGTTTTTGGATCGAATCAAACATTGACGATTCTGATCTGAATCGTTTGACGTACAGGCCAACACACACAGCGCCCCAAAAAAAAATGAGAGCTGTGCCCAGACAAACAGCGAGCGTGTAAAACCACGTCCGGGTTTATGAACAAATACAGCCGACACGCCCCTTCGAATTGCATTCATAGCCGCCCCTGCACTTAAAATCTCAGTCCTCCTTTCAGAGTGTTCAGCCGTTAACACGTTGAAAAATTTCTTTCAAGACGTTTTTAATCTCAGCCACCTGCCCTCTCTGAGTTCGTTTGGACAGTCGCACTTTAAGCACGTGATCCGGTGTGAATTCAACGTCTTTTCGACCGGATGTCAACAGGTCAACGATGCCAAACGGATTTTTCTGATGCGCCTCTGAAAATACCAGCGCCAGATAACTGCCGACGACATCGAGCCTCCGCACCCCGGCCTGGACGCACAACGTTTTCAACATGATCTTCAACAACAGGTTTTCGGTTTCCACGGGGAGTTCTCCGAACCGATCTTTCAACTCGTCCCTGAAATCCGACAGGTCCCGCAATTCCGACGCGCGTGAAAGACGACGATATATGGAAAGCCTCTGATCAATGTCCGGCACATAATGTTCCGGTATAAAGGCCGACATCGTCATATTAATTTCCGGCTCCAGACCCTCCTGGATCGGAGTTCCTTTCAGATCGGAAACGGCTTCCTCCATCAATTTTAAAAACATATCATAACCGACAGCGGCAATATGACCGGATTGAGAAGCCCCCAGAATCGAACCGCCGCCCCGAATACGCATATCATTCATGGCGATCTGAAAACCGGAACCCAAATCACAGTACTCCATCAGAACCTTCAGTCGTTTTTGAGAATCCTTGCTCAGGCTTGTGTCTTTTGGAATAAACAGATAGGCATATGCCTGTTCTTCGGATCGCCCCACACGTCCCCGCAGTTGATACATCTGAGCCAATCCGAATCGATCCGCCCGATTGACGATAATGGTATTGGCCGACGGGATGTCCAATCCTGACTCAATAATCGTGGTGCATACCAGCAGATCGATTTCCTTTCGAACGAACTGCATCATCGTCCGCTCCAGCTCCTGCTCATCCAGACGTCCATGAGCCGTGCCAAGTCTGAGTTCAGGCACCAGCTCCCTTAAATAGTTTGCCATGGATCCCATGGTATTGATGCTGTTGTGCACAAAGAAAATCTGCCCGTTTCGTTTCAACTCCCGACGAACCGCGTCCTTGATCACCGATTCGTCAAATTCGCTGATATACGTTATGATGGGACGTCGGTCCTCCGGCGGCGTGGAAATGACACTGATGTCCCGAACGCCCATCAATGACATATGGAGTGTTCTGGGAATGGGAGTCGCGGTTAATGCCAGTACGTCCACCGTTTTTCTCAGCTGTTTGAGTATTTCCTTGTGACGGACGCCGAATCGCTGTTCTTCGTCTATGACCAGGAGTCCAATGTCCCTGAACGCCACATCCTTCTGCAAAAGCCGATGCGTACCGATAACAATATCCACCTTCCCATGTTTGAGGTCTTCAACGATCCGTTTCTGCTCTTTTGAAGTTCGGAATCGACTCAAACATTCAATCGTGACGGGATAATGTTCGTAACGTTCTAAAAATGTCTCATAATGCTGCTCGGCAAGCACCGTTGTCGGAACCAGAACGGCAACCTGTTTTCCGTCATGGACTGCCAGAAATGACGCCCGCAGGGCCACTTCCGTTTTCCCATAGCCCACATCGCCGCATACCAGCCGGTCCATAGGCCTCTCGGATTCCATATCCTGAAGCACCTGGTCGATCGCCTTAAGCTGATCCGCGGTTTCTTCATAAGGAAAACCGGCTTCAAATTCCTGAAACCAGCTACCGGGAGTCGAAAACTCATGGCCCACCTGAACCTTCCGTGAGGCATAAAGTTTCAGAAGCTCACCCGCAATTTTTTCTACGGACTTTTTGACTTTCTTCTTGAGGCGGTCCCATGATTTTCCCCCCATTTTATCGAGCACCGGTGTTATTCCGTCCACCCCCATATATTTCTGGACCATGTTCATACGATCCACGGGCAGATACAGCTTGTCGTCATCTCTATAAACGATCAGCAGAAAATCATTGGCAGTACCGTCCAGTTTTAGTTTAACCAGTCCGTTATAACGCCCGATGCCATGCTCTGAGTGCACAACCAGGTCATCCTGTTTAAGCTCCTCAAACGACAACAATTCAGTATGAACTTTGCGGTGTGTACTCTTTTTCCTGCGCCGACGAATCCCAAAAATTTCATCTTCCGCAATTAGAACCAGAGCGGCCTCCGGCCACGCAAATCCTTTGGAAACACTTCCGAGACTGATGGCGGCACCGCCCCCGAGATTCTCAGGGAACTTGTCCACCACAGGTGGTTTCAACCCATAAGGAGCCAGAAGCGATGCCAGGCGATCTGCCTGGGACACCGTTCGGCACACCATCACGGTTTGTCGACCGGTCTGATTATTCTCCTCGATGAGAGAACTCAACGGCTGAAAAAGATTTTCTGTTTCATTGTGATGCATCAACCGGGATGTCAACTCGGAATTGCTCCCGACCTGATAATGGAATTGCATCGATGCGTGTACGGCTGACCGGTTTGAGCGGATCAACGGCAGCATTCTGAATAAAATCGGATTAAATTTCGTCAACTGCTGCCGCGCTTCCTGCCATTTCATGTACAGGCAGATCGGTTTGACACAGAATTTGCCTTTTTCCCTGGCCTGAATAAAATGATGTTCGGCCTGTTCCCAAACCTCATCGGCGGATTGGATTAACTTTTCAGGTTCGATTAAAATCATTCGGGAACCCCGGGGAATATAATCGAAAAAGGTGCTTAACTGATCATATACAATGGAGATGAGACTCTCGATCCCCGGAAATATGCCTTCGGATTTGATGCGATCTACCATGGCCCGAACCTGTGTGACCTGCAGGTCCACATCGGCCGCTGCTGTTCTGATCCGGGAAGTAACGGTCGATACATTTTCTTTTTTAAGAATAATTTCCCGCGCCGGAAGGATAACGGCTTCCCTGATCTGGTGTTTGGTTCTCTGAGTTTCGGCCGAAAAAAACCGAAGCGATTCAATCGTATCGCCGAAAAACTCTATCCGTATCGGGTCCGGATACAACGGCGTCAGAATATCAACGATTCCTCCCCTGACACAGAAATCACCGGGTTCTTCAACGATCATGGAGCGAACATAACCGCCGCTGACCAGCTTTTCAATCAACACATCCCGATCCAGGTCCTCATCGACCATCAGCAACTCGGCATATCCGCAGAGTTCATCCCTGGGAATGAGTTTCTGCAGAAGAGCCTCAACCGTCGTCACTACAATCATCGGATTGTTTTCCACCACCATCCGGTACAGGCTTCGAATACGATCCGCTGCGGTTTCATTATGATACGACAGAAACTTGAACGGCGTGATGTTGTATATCGGAAAATGAATAACCGGGCACTCGGATGGCGCAAAATACCGAAGATCGTTAATGAAGGTTTCACACTCCCCGGGTGAGGGCAGTACCACAAAGAGAGGCCTGTTCAGCGACTGGAAAAGTTTTGATACCAGATAGGACCGGTCGGAACCCGAAAGCCCGCTGCACTCTATCGGCCCGGTTCCCTGCAGGACTTCATGTAACAGAATATCAATTGAATTTTTATCTTGATTTTGGTGCATAAAAACAGTATTTAACTCGCAACAAGGCCGGCGTAGCTCAGCTGGTAGAGCAGCTGATTCGTAATCAGCAGGTCAGCGGTTCGAGTCCGCTCGCCGGCTCCATTTTAAATAAGCTCTTAAAATAAAGGATTTTTCAGTGGCGAAGTTATCAAACTTCTGAAAAATCCTTGTTTTTATTTTGAACATCGAAATGCTGCCGGCACGCTCATATCCCCGGTTCCGGTAATGTCGTATATGAAATAAAATTCAACACATCGGCAGAATTATCAACGCAGGCAAAAAGATGTAATGTAACAAAAAACAACATAAAACGCCAATGCTGTTTTTGATTAATGTGTTAAAAATAATCTTTGTCTCAGTCATTCAGGATATTTTTTTACCTCCGGGTAATGCATGAAATTCGTCCCGCCGGAATTTCACGAAACGGGGAGAGGCAGGAAATGAACCGTTCATTTGATCTACGGCGTCCGCATCTTCCACAGCGTTTAATGAACAAAAAAACAAGGGGGAACCATTGCAGCATATCGACGCAATCGAAGGAGTCGTCAAATCCATCTTGTCTGAAATGTTTCATGCCTCCGCAGTTGACAGTCCGGATGATACGGACTATATCCGATCGGTAAAAATCATTATACGTGCATCTGTCGACCATGTTCAAAATTTCACTGACTCAGCCGGCGCTTCGACAGCGATACAAAACGCATTATATTCACATGCCAAAAACTTATGGTTAAATCATATTAAAAAAATTCGCCAAAGCGAACCCGACGCCTGCAAATCATCAGAAGAAAATCAGGATGGTTACGATAGTTATTTTTTTGATTATATTTACAAACATGACTCGTACCCTCCTTAAGCGTTACGGCCCTGATTCAGGAGCCGTCAATGCGACAATTTCACGGATAATACGGAGAATGTATTATGGAAGATCAGCTTGAGCAACGCCTGGAACACGAGATTGAAGAAATCATGAAGCGAGTCGATGACGTCATGATAAAAATCAAGACGGCATCCCCTCTTGATACCAGGGAAAAGACTGAGGATACATCAACCTCATAATCAGACGAACCTGGTATTATTTTACTTGATCAAATGATGATTCTTTAATATAGACATATTCTTATTATATGAATAATTTCCAACAGTTCTATTTTTTTCAAGTCGACAATAGTTTGGCATCCAGGAGGCGTTATGGCATTAACTAAAAACGATATTGTTGCAAATGTTCACGAATTGGGGTTTACAAAAAAAAAATCCGTCGATATTATTGAATGTTTACTCGAAATAATGAAACGAAACCTTGAAAACTATGATGATATCCTGATTTCCGGGTTTGGGAAATTCTGCGTAAAAAGAAAAAATCAGCGCCGCGGCCGAAACCCGGCAACCGGTAACGATTTGATGCTGCAAGAAAGAAACGTGGTTACATTTAAATGTTCCGGAAAATTAAGAGACAAAATCAACAACAAATAACTTCCCGGGTTGTTTATCATGACACATGACGAGTCAACCATAAAACCTGATAGGGATTCAATCGAATCGATCCCGTATCAAACCATTTCCCGCTAATCAAGTCCTCCATCTGCGCCGGGGTATAATACTCGCTTAAAGATAACATGACTGGCATATTCGATACGTTGGTTACCGCCACTATGACTTGATTCCTGCAGCGTCTTTCGATTAGAAATACCCGAAAATCCACGTCATGCACGGCGACTCCAGAATTTGGATGAAAAGCCGGCTGCAAAACTCGAATTTTTATCAATTCAATGTAGGCGGAAAAGATCCTGAAACATGATGTTTCAGGATCTTTTAATTTCGTTATCACCTGATCGTACTGAAGTTTTTTCCGATTGATGGTTCGAAACCGACGGGTGTTCAGCACTCCTTCCAACCAGTTGGGTGTTCCCAGAAGGCTGTGAATGTATACCCCCGGCACACCGGGCATTACCATAGCTATGGCCTGAGAGGCAATGAATCGTTGTATATGGTAGACATCCATATCCTCAAGAGGCGCTTTCAACGCATCGAGGTATGTAATATTTAATTCATAGGGGCTTTCCGAACCGTCTGGATTCTTTTTATAGGATACATGCCCGCCATTGGACACAACTGATCGGATGAGGTCATCAATTTCTTCCGTTGTCAGGATACCTTCCAGCGGTCGCACGCCGATACCGTCATGTGAAGCCGTAAAGTTAAAAAACGTTGTATCGGTTGAGATCGAATCAAGCGTTTTTGCCCATTTTGAAAGCTTGACGGCATCACCTTTCAACAACGTATGAAGCAACAATGGCGGAAGGGTGAAATTATAGACCATCTGCGCTTCATTTTTCCCGTCACCAAAATAACTGATATTTTCCTCATGCGGGACATTTGTTTCCGTTACAATCAGAGTTTCAGGGGCAATTCGGTTCAGAATGGCACGAAACAATTTCACCATATCATGGGTCTGAGGAAGGTGGATACATCGGGTGCCGATTTCCTTCCACAAATAAGCAACCGCATCAAGCCGCAATATCGCTGCCCCTTTTTGAGCATAACACATTAATACTTGAACCATTTTTTCAAGAACTTCCGGACTCCGATAATTCAGGTCTATCTGATCCGAGCTGAAGGTCGTCCAGACATGGACGATTTTTCCGTTTGATTTCTTTTTTTCAGTCAGCAAGGGAAGCGAACGCGGACGTGTCACCAGAGACAGATCCTCGGAAGGATCTATCTCGATCGCAAGGTCTTGATACCCCTGTTCCTCGTTCAGATACGACTGGAACCACTGACTTTCGGCGGAAATATGGTTCAGCACCAGGTCAAACATCAATTTAAAATTTTGTTGGATTTGCTGGATATCCTCCCAGGTGCCTATAACAGGATTCACCTGGAAATAATCGACAACGGAAAAACCATCGTCTGATGAATACGGAAAAAATGGAAGTATGTGAATAGTGGAAAAAATATTCTTTAAATAATCAGCCGCAAATTGATGTAACACCGTGACCGGGGATCTGTCTTTTTGTTCCAGACTGTCCCCATAGGTGATCAGAATGACGTCTGATTCATTAAAATAATCCGTTTCCCTTTTTGATCCCGGGGCGAAGGAGGCAATCAAACGCAAAATTCTACGGAATGCATCCTGTCCTTGCTTCTGTCCGTAAATGCTCGATAAAATACGATTTATATCATCATATTCATTATCTTTCATTTCGTTCATAACGTCCCTCCCCTCGAACAAAAAAACCCGGCACGAACCAGTAATGTCCGTGCCGGGTTTATAAGATATTTTGGCGGCGTCCTACTCTCCCACTCAGTCGCCCGAGCAGTACCATCGGCGCTGAAGAGCTTAACTTCCGTGTTC